>Ga0116146_1000203_pt1 | contig 78739 bp, 60 predicted proteins | sample AD_JPNHG2_MetaG_FD_89748 | JGI IMG/M metagenome (GOLD analysis project Ga0116146, IMG submission 89748) | Active sludge microbial communities of municipal wastewater-treating anaerobic digesters from Japan - AD_JPNHG2_MetaG | ecosystem: Engineered > Bioreactor > Anaerobic > Digestate | place... | reverse complement strand
GCATGATGGCGCATACCCATGCAAGCCTATTTGACCATTGTGTGTTTTCGACCCAAGGTAAAACGGCACGGGATCGAATGCGGCGAGCGATGCATAGGGAACGGAACGAGCGATTTCAAACGTCCCTACGGGACTTCCCTGACACCGCCGCGAGATCCCAGGACTGGCGTCCTGGGCTACTCTCAAGGCGTCCCTCCGGGACTTCGTAGGGACGGTTTGACTTTAGCCCAGGAGGAACTCCTGGGACACGGGAAAAACCAAACGGTAGTCCCGTAGGGACGGTTTGACTGTAGCCCAGGAGGAACTCCTGGGACACGGGGAAAAACCAAATGGTAGTCCCGTAGGGACGGTTTGATTGTAGCCCAGGAGGAACTCCTGGGACACGGGAAAAAACCAAACGATAGTCCCGTAGGGACGTATGAAACGGAGCGTGTAAAGGAAAGCATGATGGCGCATGCCCATGCAAGACTATTTGACCATTGTGTGTTTTCGACCAAAGGTAAAACGGCACGGGATCGAATGCGATGAGCGATGCATAGGAAACGGAACGAGCGGTTTCAAACGTCCCTCCGGGACTTCCCCGACACCGCCGCGAGATCCCAGGGCTGGCGTCCTGGGCTATTCTCAAAGCGTCCCTCCGGGACTTCGTAGGGACGGTTTGACCGTAGCCCAGGAGGAACTCCTGGGACACGGGGAAAAACCAAACGGTAGTCCCGTAGGGACGTGTGAAACGGAGCGTGTAAAGGAAAGCATGATGGCGAATGCCCATGCAAGCCTATTTGACCATTGTGTGTTTTCAACCAAGGGTAAAACGGCACGGGATCGAATGCGATGAGCGATGCATAGGGAACGGAACGAGCGGTTTCAAACGTCCCTACGGGACTTCCCCGCCACCGCCGCGAGATCCCAGGACTGGCGTCCTGGGCTACTCTCAAGGCGTTCCTCCGGGACTTCCCCGCCACCACCGCGAGATCCCAGGACTGGCGTACTGGGCTATTTTCAAGACGTCCCTCCGGGACTTCCCCGACACCGCCGCGAGATCCCAGGACTAGCGTCCTGGGCTACTCTCAAGGCGTCCCTCCGGGACTTCCCCGCCACCGCCGCGAAATCCCAGGACTGGCGTCCTGGGCTATTTTCAAGGCGTCCCTACGGGACTTCGTGTCGAACACCGTCTCATTCGACCGTTCTAAAAATGTATAAACTCCAGGTTCAACCCGTTCCGGGTTGACCGCTGGCTGATCCGGTTCCGTGGGTTGCCCCCCACGGCTATTCATGTTTCGGCCCCTATCGGGGCCGGGGGCTACCGTCAATCCGGATCGTTGGAGGAATAGGGGGCTTCTCGCGTCATGAGACCGGTCCGGACACACCAGTTCAACCGGGTCGGAACAGATCGGAAAAACCGGATTAGCCAAAAAAGAGCACCCCGTGTCACCGGTCATCTTTTTGCGCTTTGCTTGCCAGCCCCGATTGAGCCTTTGTGGCTGAGCTGCCTTGGGAAATGTCGGCCAGACCCATTGGGCAAACCTTGCCGGGCTCGCTTTGTTCATGAAAGGTGATACAATAAACCAAGAATTGGAGGATGCTCGACGTAGCGGTAGCACAAAAAAAAGACATAGACGATGCGCTTTATAAAGCGTTGATGGCGCGCGCGGCGGTTCAAAGGCAACGGCGATGTGTTTATCTGATACGGATACCCCGATTTATGGAATGAAAGGCAATCCGCGCATCGTTGCGCGATATCGCGAGCACGCAACTCAACCGAAAGCCATACAGGGTGACGATATCGTCAATTGGATGACTTGAATATGCGGGGGAATCTCGACAAAGCCGATCCTGCCCGCCCAAGGAAACCACGAACATGACCGGTAGGGAACGCATTCTCAATTGCCTGGAGAAACGGCCGATCGATCGTCTGCCGTTCATGCCGATAACGATGATGTTCGCGGCGGATCACGCCGGCGTGCCGTACCGCGCTTACGCGACGGACCACCGCGTGCTCGTTGAGGCGCAACTGCGCACCGCGGAAGCGTATGGTTTCGACTATGTGTCCTGCATATCGGATCCCGCGCGCGAGGCGGCGGACTGCGGGGCCGCCGTCCATTTTTTCGACAACCAGCCGCCCGCCCTTGACGAATCGCGGGCGCGCTTGGCCGACAAGACGGAACTCGCGCGGTTGCCCATGCCCGATCCCCTTGGCGGAACGCGGATGCGCGATCGCATCGAGGCCGCCGCCTTGTTCCGCGAACGCGCGGCCCGCGAATACCTGATCGAGGGATGGGTCGAAGGTCCCTGCGCCGAAGCCGCCGATTTGCGTGGGATAAACGCGCTCATGATGGACTTCTACGAGGATCCGGCGTTCGTTGCGGACCTGTTCGAGTTCGTGCTGGAATTGGGATTGCGCTTCGCGCGCGCCCAAATCGAGGCCGGCGCGGACCTGATCGGCGTGGGAGACGCCGCCGCGTCGCTCGTAGGCCCGGACCTTTACGAAGCCTTCGTGTTCCCGTGCGAAAAGCGTCTCGTCGAGGGCATCCACGCGACGGGCGGCCGCGTCCGCCTGCACATCTGCGGTAACACCCGGCCCATACTCGACGGTATGGGACGCCTCGGCTGCGATATCGTGGACCTCGACTATATGGTTCCGATGGACGAGGCCCGCGCCGCGATGGGGCCCGCCCAGGTCCTTCTTGGAAATCTCGATCCCGTCGCCGTGGTCCGCAACGGATCGCCCGAACAGATCCGCGAAGCCGTTGCCGCCTGCCACCGTCAGGCCGGTCCGGCCTATATCGTGGGCGCCGGATGCGAGATTGTGCGCGACACCCCGCCGGACAACCTGCGGGCCATGGCCGCATACGCGCATTCATTTCCGTTGGGGGAAGCATAGCGGCCCGTGGGAAAAGCCGGGATTGCCGTGTCGCTCGTAAACTCGCTCCCCACAATGACGCGGCGGCCATGCCTGCATCGAAGTTGACAGAATGGTTCTTTCGGGGTAAAGTGAAGATAGGCCATACGGATCGAGGATGTCAGTTTTACTTTTTTATTTGCAACATCGGCGATTGCGTGAGAATGTTGCGAAAAATCGTGCCAATGACCGTCGCATTGCGGCTTGGCTGTCTCAGGGGCATTGAATTTCCAATGGCGCGCGCAGGAAAGGACAAGAATATGTGGACGCGGCGTTTTGCAATCGTGTTGGGCGTGTTGTTTCTTGCGGGAACCGCATCGGCGGGCGTCGTTTACGTCGGCCCGCCGGGATCCTGGGCGCAAAAGGATATCGCGCCCGTGGGCACCATTCAGGCCGGCATAGACGCCGCCTACGCGCAAGGCGGGGGCGAAGTCTGGGTCGTGAAGGAAATTTACGACGAGCAACGGCCCGCGCATCCGTCCGGCGGCGTCATTTTGAAACCCGGCGTCCAGTTGTACGGCGGTTTTGCGGGCACGGAAACCGCCCGTAACGAACGCGATTGGACCAAGAACGTAACCGTCATTGACGGGGCCAAGGCGCGCGGCGGGTCGCCGGCCTATCATGTGATCATCGGCGCCACGAACAGCGTCCTGGACGGGTTTACCATCCGAAACGGAAACGCTTCCGCCTCGGATCTCGACAGCATGGGCGGCGGCCTGATTTGCGACGGCGAATCGCCCCGCATCGCAAATTGCATGTTCGTGAACAACGTGGCCGCAGCCTACGGCGGCGCCGCGGTCGTGATTGCCGCCTCGCCAACTTTCGACGCCTGCACGTTCACCGGCAATACGGGCGGCCTTGGCGGCGCCATGATCAACATGGAAGCAGCGGCGCCGATTATCGGGCAATGCGCGTTCACCCGAAACAATGCCACAAGCGGCGGCGCCATCGCGAACACGACCGCCGCCGCGCCCGTGGTGACGGATTGCACGTTCACGCAGAACGTCGGGACCAATGCCGGCGCCGTGGACAACCGCGACTCCACGCCCTCCTTTACGCGGTGTGTGTTTACGAACAATTCCGCCAACGGCGGCAACGCCGGCGCCATGATCAACCTCCGATCCAACGCGACGATTGCCGCCAGCACGTTTCTGGGCAATTCAGGCAAGTGGTCCGGATGCGTCGCCAACGTGCAATGTTCGCCGTCGCTTGTCAATTGCGTCTTCGCGAACAACTATTCGCTGCAAGGCACGGGCGGCGCGATTCGCAATGCCAATTCAGGCACGGCCAACATCGTGAATTGCTCGTTCGCCAACAACCGGGCCGTTTCGGGCGGGGCCGTGTCCTGCGAGGTTTCCTCGGCGGCGGTGCTCACCAACTGCGTGATTTGGGGCAATACGCCGGACGGCGTTGCGGATGTGGACGGCAGCCATCCCGTCCTCTCCTTCTGCATCGAACAGAACGGATTCGGCGGAAGTCCCGCCTTGGATCCCCTGTTCGTTGCGGCGCCCAACGACCTTATGCCGGGTCCGGGATCACCCTGCATTGACACGGGAACGGCCACAGGCGCGCCCGGTACGGATATTCTTGGCGTCACGCGCCCGCAAGGCGCGGGATTCGACAAGGGCGCCTACGAGGCCATCCCTGTTGGCGAAGGCGAAGGCGAAGGCGAGGGCGAAGGCGAGGGCGAAGGCGAGGGAGAAGGTGAAGGAGAAGGGGAAGGGGAAGGGGAAGGCGAAGCATTGATTACGGGTGTTGTAATCAACAGCATCACGAAAAAGCCGGTGGCGGGCGTCAAAATTGAAATCGCCAGCGCAATCAAGGCGCTCGATTCGACCAAGACCGATACACAGGGGCGCTTCGCGTTTCCCACACGGACCCGCCCGGGATCGCTTCAGTCCGGCTTCGCCTATGACCTGACCTTCGCGCTGAGCGAGTATCGTCCCAAATCGGCGGACGGCGTGATCGCGCCCAAGGTGGACATGGAAGTCGAGCTTGTGCCGTTGGGTGTGACAAGGCCCGGACGGCCCATCGCGCGCAGCGGTCCGCGGAGCGTTTATCTCGAATGGCCGTCGAATCCCGAATACAACCTCAAGGGCTACAACGTCTGGCGCGCCGTAAGCGACGCCGCGGGAACCGCGCTCGGCGATCCGATCAAGATCAACGGCAACAGCGGCGATATCTACGACGGCATCCTCACCGGAACCGAGTTCGTGGATACCACGGCGGCCCGCGGCACGTATTTCATCTACACGATCCAGGCCATCAGCGGCGCCGACCGCCCCAGCGAGCACTCAACGGCCTCGGAACCGGTCAAAGCGGAATATTTGACGCTGTACTTCCCCGATATCGCCGTGAAAGACCGAAGCCTGTACCTGTGGGAGCGCGTGCCGGGCGAGCCGTCGTGGTGCCGCATTCCGATCTCGTCGAAATGCGCATACGACATCAGCACCTCGGGCATCCAGATTGTGGCGCACCTGCCGTCCGATCTGATTGATCTCGGCGTGACCGGGGACGATTTCGTGGTTGAACCGACCGGCGTGACGGCGTCGGTGGCGGGATTGTTCGATGCGTTCATCGTGTCCAACGACAAGGATTCGGACTCTTTGTCGCTTTACATCATCAGCACGTCCATTGAAGGTGTCCCGCTGTATGGCGCGGGCGATTTGTTCAATGTATATGTCCGCCTGAAAAACGTGCCGGACGACACGTGCGGCCCGCTTGCGCTCCTGGACGAAAAAGTGTTCGGTGTCGGCAACGGCGTCCGTCTCTACGACGATTCGGTTCCGTGGCCGTTGCCGATCTCGGATTATGAACTCCTGAACGGGACGCTTTGCGTTAACGCCGGGTGCCTCCAAGGCGACGTAGACCAGGACGGCGACGTGGACATGGACGACGCCCGTCAAATTCTCAAGATTTGGACGAAGAAAGTGCCGCCGCCCGCCGAATGTTTCCCGGCCGCCGGCGACATCAACTTGGACGGCTACGCCGACGCCGCCGATTCAACGCTGATCCAGCGCTGGCTCGCGGGCATGCCCATCAATCCAACGCCGCCCTCGCCGGCGAAGACGTGGGACTTCTCGCGTGAGTCCTTCGCGGCTGCCCGCCTGACCAAGGCGATTGAAAGCGTTGACGTCGTTGTCGGGGCTGTGCAGGGCGCGCCGGGCGAACTGGTTACGGTGCCCATCATGATCGGCGGCGCGCCGCCGCTGGCTGGATTCACGGCGTCGGTGACGTTCCCGTCCGGCGACGCGGGTCTGATCTACCAGTCCGCCGAACTCGGCCCGGCGCTCGCCGGCGGATTCTCGATGGATGAGAATCACGGTGTATCTGAAGAGAATCCGGAAAACGGCTGGATCAACTTGGCCGTCAGCAGCAACAGCGCCCTTGGCAAGAGCGACCCGACCGTGCTGGTCAACCTTTCGTTCCAAATCGGCGGCAACGCAACCGGGCCGTTGCCCGTTGCCCTGAGTTCCTTCAACCAGTTCGACGAGTACGGCTACACGCCGCGCCAGGACGATCCCCTCGCGCCGAACAAGGCCAATGGAACCGTCACGGTCCCCACCGGTTCGCTGCGTGTGAGAATAACGCCGGCGGAAGCCGTCACGGCGGGCGCACAGTGGCGCATCGGCCAGGGCGACTGGTATGCCGGCCAAGACATTACGGTGGCGGATCTCCTGCCCGGCACATACACGGTCACGTTCGCGGAAGTCACGGGCTGGATCAAGCCGCAGGATCAGACGGTTCAGGTTCATGCGGATCAAACGGCTGAAATCACGGGATTGTATCTTTCGACAACTGGCTCGCTGAGAGTGACCATCGAGCCGCCCGGCGCGATTCTGGCGGGCGGATTGTGGCGGGTGGACGGCGGCTCCTGGCATCTGAGCGGCGAAACCGTCGCGGGCTTGACGCCCGGCGAACATGTCGTTTCGTTCAGGGACACCATCGTGCCGGGCTGTTTTGGGTCGGATGAACCGTGGCACACCCCGCAACCGTTTACCGTGATCGTCGAGGAGGGCGCCACAACCACCGCGACCGGTTACTATTGGCAGGGAGACAACCCGCACCCCGCTAAAAACGCCGGGGCCGATGCGGGCCTCGTGGCGGGCGTACTGACGGCGCTGTGGTTCGTGGGGAGACGAATGAAGAAGTGAGTCAGTGAGACTATGGGCTGCAGGCTCAAGGCTGGAGGGTGGCGATTCCTCCAGCCTTTGCATTTTCAAACGCATACGCCGATCGGATAAGATGGGGAAAAGCACGGAGGAACGACATTATACACACCGCACTCATGGCCACCTTGTTGACGGCATGCGTCATCGGCGCGCTCTCGCCAGATCCCCGGCACAACAACATCGGCCCGGCGGCGGCAGTTGACGAGCCGAAGACCGTAACCGGCGCAGGCGAGCGCGCCGCCGACGGCGATGCGCTCCAAATAAGCGAATCCGGCTGGCTCTACGACGCGGGCCTCAAAGGCGTGGCGGTCAAGTTACCGGTAACCGATGAAAGCCGTGCGTGTGAAATGAGATGATCGTAGGATACGCGTAAAGTGAAATGAACGGTCAATTCACCACAAAGGCACGAAGGCATAAAGGCCGCATGAGTACGCCGTCCTTTGTGTCTTTGCGGCTTTGTGGTTCCTAAGACGCATGATTGGATGAACGCAATTCATTAGAGGGAAAACACCATGCTTACGGTCCTGCTCTTGGCGACACACGTAATGGCGGTGGAGGACTTTGCTCCGCGAATGGCGGCGTTGCAGAAGTTTTGGGAACGGCTCGATGCCATCGTCGTAACAAAGGACTTTGAATCGGAGAAGGCTGCGGGGCTCGCGGAAGCGAAGAAACGCCTCGATGCGGGGGCCGCGTCCGTTGACGAGTACAACGCGATCTATCGCATGCTCGACGATTTACGGACTTCTCTTTTGGCGCATGCCGCCGAGAAGCCTTCGCGTGTGGAAGGTATGTTCGAGGAGAAGGAAGACGCCTGGCCCGTCAAGTCATCCGCGCTCGAACTGACGATCGGCAAGACGGATTTGCGCATGACGGTCAAGACGCCAAAGGCCGAATGGTTTTTCGCGCCATGCGACGGCAATGACGTTCAACTGAGAGGCAAGCATTTCAGCCTGCTCGCCGCGAAAATCGTCAAATGCGAGCCGTTCAATACCGGTTACAGCGCCGGTATGACACTGTCATTCTCGGAATTCCCCGACGCGCCCGGCCTCGACTTGCGCCTGACCGCGAACCTGATCGGAAACGAGATCGTTTTCGAGATCGCCGCGCCGGGGGACGTGTCCAACCTCGAACTCATCCTGTGGCCAAAACCGCTGGCAACGGAAAACACGGACAAGGATTTTGCCGTGATTCCGCACATGCAGGGCATGTTGCTGCCGGGAAATTGGGACCAGTCCATCAACGAGGCGGACCTCTCCAACTCGCGGTCGTTGTACATGCCGTGGTGGGGGCAGATCCGCGACGGGCGGGGCGTCCTGACGATCCTCGAAACGAGCGACGACGCCGGCGCGGCCTATCGCCACCCGAAAGGCGGGCCGACCACCATCCAGCCGCGCTGGCATGCCTCGCTTGGCCGGCTGAACTATATGCGCATCGCGCGCTATGTCTTCGACGACGAGGCCACATACGTGACCTTTGCGAAACGATACCGCCGCTTCGTGAAGGAGGGCGGGCGCTTCGTGTCGCTCGACGAGAAACGCGTGCGCACGCCGAACGTCAACGAGGTCATCGGACGGCCCGTCGTGCATCTTGGCGCGCTGTATCACTTCGTCAAGGAGTCCGCGCTGGCGAACAAGGAGAAGATCGAAGCCAATCACAGCCTGCAAACCTTCATGGAACTCGCCGAACAACTCCGGCAATTGAAGGCGAGCGGAATTGACGACGCGTATGTCCATCTCGACGGTTGGGGATTCTACGGTTATGACAACGGCCATCCCGACGTGCTGCCCGTCGGCTCCGAGCAGGGCGGCTGGGAGGGGCTTCGCCGGTTCGCCGCCACGTGCGAGGAACTCGGCTACCTGTTCGCCGTCCACGACCAGTACCGCGACTTCTACAAGAGCGCCGTGTCGTTCGATCCCGCCTTGGCGACGGTCCGCCCGGACGGTTCGATTCCGATGGAAGGCACCTGGTGTGGCGGACCGCAGAGCATCCTCAGCGCGCGATTCGCGCCCGAGTACGTCCGGCGCAACCACGACCTGTTCGCCGTGAACGGCGTGAAGGTCATGGGCGCGTACCTCGACGTGTTCAGCGTCGTTCCGCTCGAGGAAAGTTTCGCACCCGCGCATCCGATGACGCGGTCCGATTGCGCGCGTTACCGCCGCGAATGTTTCTCGATTCTTCGTGCGCGCGGGTACGTAATCAGTTCCGAAGAACCGGCCGATTACCTCGTGCCATGGCTCGACTTGGTCCATCACGGCCCCTATGCGACCATGCCCCACATCGGCGGAGGCGGTCCACGGGGCATTCCCGTGCCGTTGTTCAATCTGGTGTACCACGACTCGTTGCTGTTGCCGTGGGAGATGGGCGAAGACGGCGGCTGGGGTATTCCGAAGGACGACTCGGGCCGACTGCACTGTTTGCTGAATGCCGGGCTGCCCTACGTCGGCCCCGGCGCCGACGCGGCGGCGATTGCGCGGGTCAAGGAGGCTTGCGCTTTGTCCCAACGATGCGCCACGCTGGAAATGACCAACCACGAATTCCTCGACGCGACATGGCGCAAGCAGCGCAGCACCTTCGCGGACGGAACGCGGGTAACGATCGATCTCGACGCAAAAACGCACACGATTGAATACGGAATGGAGACGAAGTGATGGCGGCGCAACACACCCCTGAAAGCATTCTCGCCCTTGCACGGCAATTCATGGAATCACGCATCTTTTTGAGCGGCGCGGAGCTGGGCCTGTTCGATTGCCTGGCGTCCGGCGCGATGACCGCCAAAGAAATCGCCGACGCGAAGGAATGGGATCCTCGCGCATTGACCATCCTGCTCGACGCGCTGACGGCCATGGGATTGCTGGAAAAATCCAACGAACGTTATTCGTGTCCCGCGCCGATAGCGGGCATGCTCGGTTCCGCCTCGCCCGGCTCCGTGCTCCCGATGGTTCTGCACGTCGCCGGACTGTGGCATCGCTGGTCGAACATCAGCGACATCGTGCGCGGGATACCCGTGGCGCAGACGCCCGGCGTCTTCGATACGGATGCGCAACTCGCTGCGTTCATCGGCGCGATGCACGTCATCGGCGCACGCATGGCGCCGGAAGTGGTCAAGGCTGTCGCGCCCGGCGACGCCCGGGCATTGCTCGACGTGGGCGGCGCATCGGGCACCTATACCGAGGCGTTCCTCCGCGCATGTCCCGGCATGCGCGCCACCCTATTCGATCGCGCGCCCGTTGTCGAACTCGCCCGCGCGCGGCTGGAGGGCAGCGGTCTGCTGGATCGGATTGCGTTCGCCGCCGGCGACTTCTACGAGGACGACCTTCCCGGCGGCCACGACCTCGTCTTTCTTTCCGCGATCATCCATCAGAACAGTCCGAGGGAGAACGTCGAACTGTACCGAAAATGCCGGCGCGCGATGCTGCCTGGTGGACGCCTCGTGATCCGCGACCACATCATGGAGCCCGATCATGTGCATCCGGCCAGCGGCGCTCTGTTTGCCGTCAACATGCTCGCCGCAACCCCCGGCGGAAGCACCTACACTTTTGATGAAATACGCGAAACCCTGGAGGAAGCGGGTTTCTCGCGCATTCGACTGATACAGTCCGGGGACTTCATGAACGGACTTGTGGAGGCATTCAACTAACGCGGGCCAAGTACACAGAATCCGGTTTTTCTTCTTGCTCTTGCTCTTGCTCTTACTCTTGCTCTTGCTCTTGCTCTTACTCTTGCTCTTGCTCTTGCTCGTAATCGTAATCGTAATCGTAATCGTAATCGTAATCGTGCTCAAACCCCCGCGGTTTTCGCGTTCGATAAATCGTGGATTTCAATGGGTTGCGCATGTTGCCCAAGAATTTCTTGTTGTTTTTTGTGGAAACCAGCCGTTGAGGCGTCAACCCTTGCCAAAGGAAAAAGGACGTACAGGAAAACCGGGACACAAGAGACTTCATCCGCCGGGTTGCTGTCCTTGAAATCCTTTATGTCCTTGAACGAGTCGGTTTGTGGCCGTTCACGGCCGGTTGCGCCGGGTTTCCGGGCCAAGGGATATCTCTGCTACAATGCCACTTGAAAACAGGATCTTATCCATGAATGGCATTTTTCTTGGCCGGTGGCTTGCCGTTATTGTCCTTTGCTCCGCGCCGGCATGGGCACAGCAGGGCGGTTCCGGGCTTGCCGGCACGGTAAATCCGCCTCCGGGGCGCGAACCCGCGGCCCTGTCGGCGCCGTCTCCGGCCCAGCCGCCCGAAAGCCCTTCCGGTCCAAAACAGGAAGCGGCGCTTCTGCGCGGAAAAATCGCGCAATTGATGTTGGTCACCCTGAATGGACTGTACGGGCCGCGCTCGGAAGAAACGGAATTTCTGTTGCGCTATCCCCCGGCCGGCCTTGTCATTCCCATGATCGTCGAACCCCGCGATGCCGCGGAATACATCAGGCAATTGCGCGGTCTCGAATCGAGGACGGGCAGTCCTCTCCTGATTGGTACGCAGTTATACGATCTGCCGCAGCGACAGCACCTTTTCAAAAACCCGTTCGTCCAGCTGCCGACCCTGCTCTCATTGGCCGCATCTTCCGATTTGGACGCGACAGGCAAACTCGCCAAATTGACCGCCGATCACCTCAATGCCATGGGCTTCAACCTCAACTTGGGGCCGCGTCTCGATCTGGCTCCGACGCTCCCGAGCGCCGTGGGCGGCGTGGACCATCTCGGCAGCGATCCGCGTTTCGCGGCGAAGGTCGCCGGAACGATTCAGAACACGCTGGAGAGCAACGGGATCATCGCCATGCCGATGGGATTTCCCGGCGGCGGCGAAAACCGGACCGGGCAGTCCCCCGCAACCCTTCTGACGCCCAAGATCCATTTGATGGAACATGACCTGCTGCCGTTCCGGAAAGCCATTGAACAGGGCACGCCGATGCTGCACGTCGGGGACACGCTGGTTCCGACACTCGACGAGAGCAGTCCGCCCGCCTGTATTTCGCGGGCGGTCATTCACGGCCTGTTGCGCGGCGAACTCGGCTACGAGGGCGTCATCGTGGCGGGACCCGTTGATGCGCCGGACGTCCAGCGGCAGCGCGACACCGCCTCGGCGGCCATCATGGCGTTGGACGCGGGCGCGGACATCGTTTATTGGTCCGAAACGGGGCAAAAGGTCGCGCGCGCCATCGAAGCCGTCGCGGCCGCGGTCGAAAAGGGCCTCTTGGAACGCGAACGCATTGAAGAGGCCTTTGAACGGGTTGTCCGCCTGAAAACCGATCGCAAGCTGGCGGAACGCAACCGGCCGGGCGTGTACAAGGCGGCTTCCCTGGAAACGAGCGCGCGCTATCCCAAGGAAGCCTACGAGGTGGAGCGGCGGTCCATCACCGTATTGAAAAATGCCGGAAACGTGCTGCCGCTGGAATCGGGACGTTCGACGCCGGCTGGCGTCACGGGCGTGTTCGGCGTGGAGGAAATGACCAAACTGCTCAAGCGCAACCTCAAGGCGGTCGTCCAGCAGAACATCCAGACCGCGCAGCAATTGGGCGACATCGAGGATTTCGAGATTGCGCGAATTACTGGAAACATTACGGGGCTGAAAACGGTTGTGTGTGTCCTGGGAACCATGAAACGCAACCAGGGCGAAGCCCGGCTGGTCCGCAAACTCAAGGAAGCGGGCGCCCGCGTCGTGGTCGTGTGGCTCGGCCATCCGCGTCCGCTTGTGGACATGCTGGAAGCCGACGGGATTGTGGTGGCTTATTGCGACCCGACGATGTGTGGCGCCAGCATCAAGGCGGTGGCGGACGTGCTGGTCGGAAAGTGTCCGTTGGCCGTCTTGCCGGCCCTGCGCGAACTTCGGACGCGGACCGGCCGGGAGGAAGTGTTCAACGCCCCGGACGTGCTCCGGGCGCCCGCGGGCCGGCTGCCGGTTTCACTGGGCGGGGCATTTGTGGCAGGATATGGCGTGTCATACGATCCGGAGCCGTTTATCAAAAAGGTCGAATGGCGCTTCGGCGACGGACAACGCGCAAGCGAGATCCGCGCGGTGCATGCATACGAATCGCCGGGACGCTATGAGGCAATCCTGACGGTGACCGACCGGCTGGGCGCAGTGACATCGGGCGCGTTTCCGGTCGTGGTGGAATAAACGACGAAATCAAGCGAAAGGAAGGACGAACCATGCGCAAGTCTATCGGAATGGCGGTTATTCTCGTTCTCGCGGCGGGCATTGCGGCCGCGCAACCATTGGACGGGCGGAAATTGAGTGTGACGGGTGGCGATACGGCGGGGTCATTCGTCCCCGTGGCCGTGGCGTATGAAGGTCCCGCGCCGGATGGCCCCGTGCAGGTGGTGGACACGAAGAGCGGAAAGGCGTTTCCCGCGACGATTGCCGGCGGCGAACTGGTGTTTATCGTCGAGGCAATTGCGCCCGGGGAAACCATTCCGTGCCAAGTCAAGATACTCAAAGAGAAAACGGCGCCCAAGGTAAACATTGCGCGCATCGAGGGCGACAGGCTCGAAGTTACGGTCAACGGCGAACCCTTTACCGTCTACAACTATTCGAACGACAACCGCAAACCGTTCCTGTGGCCGGTATACGGGGAAGGCAAGGTGGGCATGACGCGCAACTGGCCCATGGATCCCAATGAAACCATCAGCCGCGATCACGTCCATCACAAGGGCATTTGGACGTCTTACGGCGATCTCAACGGCGTGGACTGCTGGGGCGAAACAGGCGACAAGGCCGGTTTTCAGCACAGCGACGAGGTGACCTTCGGTTCGGGCGACGCCTTCGCATGGATCAAGGCGAAGAACACATGGCAGGACAAGGATCACAAGCCGGTCATCGCCGAGGAACGGGAGTACCGTTTCTATGCAACCCCCGCCAGTGCGCGGCTTTTCGACCAGTCCATCACCTTCACGGCCGCCCATGGAACGGTCCTTTTCAAGGACACCAAGGAAGGCGGACTTGTGGCGTTCCGTATTCGGCCGGATATCACCGAAACCAGCAAAAAAGGCGTGATTACCAACGCGTCCGGTGCGCATGGCATGAAGGAATGCTGGGGCAAGCCGTCGCCGTGGACCGACTATTCGGGACCCATCGAGGGTGTGGGCACGCGCGGCATCGCCGTATTCGATTACCCGAAAAACATGCGCTACCCGACCACATGGCACATTCGCGACTACGGCCTGAACGGCGCCAACTGCTTCGGTTTGTCCTATTTCACGGAAAAGAGCGAAAAGAAGGAGAACGGCGACTTCACGCTCGAAGACGGCAAGGCCGTGACGTTCCGGTACCGCGTCATGATCCATTCCGGCGACGTCAACGAGGCCAAGGTGGCCGATCGCTGCGCCGACTTCACCAATCCACCCAAGGCCGACTGGGTACATTGAACCTGAATCCGGCAGTAAAAGCAGAAAACTTCCGGCTCATCCCAATGGACGAAGTGGACTTTGTGGACGATAGAGAATTTTCACCGTCCATGTGAAGTCCACCGGATCCACAATGTCCCTCTCTTTACGGCATGGGCGAAGGATCGGTGTTCAACCGGCGACACCCAGGCTGAAATCGCCCGGCAAGATGCGAAACGGGAAACCGCGCAGGGGAAGTTACGGTTGCGGTTCCATGCCACGGTTCCACGCGGCGCGCGCGGACTCGACGAAGGTCCGGATATTCGCCTCGGGCGTGTCGCGCGGGATCATTTCGCCCGAGTTGAGGACATGGCCGCCGTGGCGGCTGACGCGCTCGACGGTGAGTTCGACGGCGCGGCGAACGTCTTCGGGCGTGCCACGCTCCAGCACGGCCAAGGGATCGATATTGCCGGACAGGCAGATGCGGCCCTTGACAATGTCACGGGCCATTTCGATGTCAATCCCCGGGCCGACGCTGAGGATCGAAAATTCTGCATCGGCTTGAAGGTCCACCATGGCGGGGTTTTCCTCGCTGGCGTGATAGATGACCAGTCCCCCGGCTTCGCGATAACCGCATGAAACACGGCGGGCCGGCTCCATTGCGAATGTCCGGTATATGTCGGGGCTGATGAGGTGGCCGCTCGCATTGCAGTCGCCGAACCAGATGGCGTCGGCGCCCGCGCGCAGTTGATCCAAACCGAAACGAAGCTGGTAGTCCTCGAAAAACGCAATGGCCTTCCGCAGGAATCCGGGATTCTCGTACACCATCGAAAGGCATTCCATCATGCCGAAGGCCAGCGTGGCGGAACTGAACGGCGCGGCGGTTCGCCCTGTTACGCAGACGCTGTCCCCGAAATGGGCCTTGACAAGTCGAATGGCTTCGAGCAGGATTTCCATTCGTCCTTCGACGCGGTAACCGTGCTCGCGCAACGCATCAAGCGCGGCTGGAGCGGCGGGCAGGTATTTGCATGTCGCGGGAAGGATGTCGCCTTCTCCCTTGACGCCGACGCCAAGCGGTTCGAATTCGATGCAATCGTCCACTTGCAGCCACGCCCAGTCGTAATCGAATCGTTCGACGGCTTCGATCTGGACGCGCGCCATTTCCAGCGCGTCGCGGCAGTAACGATCGTACCGGCTGCCGCACACGCGCACATCGAATTCCTCGCTGCACAGGAACACGGGCAAATGGGCGGGGATCCCCAGCGTCGCCGCGCCGCGCACATCGTCCAGAACCCCGGAATAAGCCATTGGCGCGTTTCCATCCCCTCGGTCCGCGCGGGAAAAAGCGGCTAGGCTTTTTTGTCGCGCTTGAAAACCTCGTCAATCAGGCCGTACTGCTTCGCTTCTTCGGCGTCCATGTAGAAATCACGGTCGCTGTCGCGTCGAATGACTTCGATGGGCTGCCCGGTGTGCTTGACCAGAATCTCGTCCATGATCTGGCCGATTCGGAGAATCTCGCGGGCCTGGATGTCAATGTCGGCGGCTTGACCCTGCACGCCGGCGGTAAGCTGGTGCAGCAGAAAACGGCTGTACGGCAGCGCAAAGCGCTTGCCCGGCTCCCCGGCCGCCATCAACACCGCCGCCATGCTCGCCGCCTGTCCGATGCAGATGGTGCAGACCGCCGGCTTGATGTATTGCATTGTGTCGTAAATCGCCAGTCCGGCTGTCACGCTCCCGCCCGGACTGTTGATGTAAAGATTGATGTCCTTGTCGGGATCCTCGGCCTCGAGAAACATCATTTGCCCGATGACGAAATTGGCCGCCTCGTCGGTAATCGGAAAACCGAGGAAAATGATCCGGTCGGCCAGCAGGCGGGAATAGATGTCGTACAGGCGCTCGCCGCGCGCGGTTTGCTCGTATATGGTAATGTTGCGGATATCAAGCCCGCCCGTCATTTCCATGCGTCCCGGAAACGGCATGACAATCACCTATTCTCCCGCGCTTTCGCCGCCCATGCGATCGTCGGCCTTGTCAAATTCTTCTTGGGTCACTTCCTTGTCCGTAATGGTCGCGTGCTGCATGATGGCGGCGATCACCTTGTTGTGCAGTATACGGCGTTCATACGTGTTGCGATGCTGTTCCTCGCCCAGATACTTCGCGACGGCTTCCATGCTCACACCCGACCGCTTTGACAAGTTGGCGGCCTCGGCCATGAAATCCTCGTCGGTGACCTCGATGCCTTCCGCCTCCGCGATTTCGTTCAGGACCGTCCAACTCTTGATGGCGTTCAGCGCTTCTTCACGCGCCTGTGTGCGTAATTCCTCGTCCCGTTCTTCGATCTTGGCCGCCGGCACATGGCGCGTGCGCAGATTGTTCACGCTGTCCTCGTAAAACTGCAGCGACATGTGCTCGATGAGCGATTTGGGGATTTCGAAGCGGCTGGCGTCAATGATGGCCTTGACCGCGCGGCTCTCGGCGATTTCATTGCTCTCGGCCATCGTGCGTTCCCGCAACTGGTTTGCAAGGCTTTCCCGCAACGCCGCCACATTCTCAAAACCGGTCTGTTTCGCGAAATCGTCGTTCAATTCGGGTATCTGGCGCCGCTTCAATTCGTTGATGGTAATCTCAAACTGGGCCGTGTGCCCGCGCAAATGTTCGGCGGGATAACTATCCGGAAACGTCACGCGGCATGTCCGCGTTTCGCCGCTTTTCGCCCCAAGCAGAACCTCCTCGAATTCCGGAAAGAAACGTTTCGACCCCAGAATATAGGGATAATTCTCGGCGGCGCCCCCGGGAAATTCGGCTCCATCCATCGTGCCCTTGAAACTGATAATGGCCTGATCGCCCTCCTGCGCCTCGATACCCTCCGCCGATTCAAAAACGGAATATCGCGACTGAAGATTTTTGACGGCGGTCTCAATGTCTTTTTCCTGGATGGTATAGATCGGGCGTTCGACCGCGATTCCGCGGTACTTGCATAATTCGACCCGCGGATCGACCTCAAATTTCAGCGTAAACGCGATGGGATCCTCGGGATTTCGCTTGTCGTTTTTTTCGTAATCGGGCACTTCGGGCACGCCGCGGGGTTTCAGATTCTTTTCCTTGACGAGTTTCGCGACGGCGGCCTGGACCAGTTTGCCTTCGACGTCGCCGCGAACGGCCTTGGCGAATTTCCGTTCGATCAATTTTCGCGGGGCGCGACCGCGGCGGAATCCCGGCAATTCGGCCTCGTGCTGCAATTTGCCGAAGGTATCCGAAGACAACTTCGCCTCGTTGGCGGGCGGAATCGTCACCTTGATCTCGTATAGGCAATCGCCCTTGTAATCGATCTCGAACGTGGGTTCTTCAACAAATTTGAATTCTTCCTCGCCCTCTTTGTCCGATTCGGCGGTTTCGGGAGATGTCGGTTTGATTTCGTCTTCCGCGACTGCTGTTGTGTCTTTGGTCTCGTTGTTTGTCATCGTTCCATTCACCTTGGCGTTGGTGGGCGAGGCGGGACTTGAACCCGCACATCTTGCGATACTGGATCCTAAGTCCAGCGCGTCTGCCAGTTCCGCCACTCGCCCGCTTCCGCGGGATTCGGCCTCGAAGCCTGGCCTGCCACGGCACACAGCCCAAAATTATGACCGTGCCACACTTGCAACAAAAACGCACGCATCCGCACGTGCGCATGGTTCGATGGTGGGCCGCGCAGGAGTCGAACCTGCGACCTTGTGATTAAGAGTCACCTGCTCTACCAACTGAGCTAGCGGCCCCAAAAAAAATGGAGCGGGAGACGGGACTTGAACCCGCGACGTCAACCTTGGCAAGGTTGCACTCTACCACTGAGTTACTCCCGCTCAGGTGAAACGATGTTACCATACGTAAAAGGTCATGTCAAGCGGGCTGCTGCCTTCCTCAATCCGCACGTAGCGGGGCGGGTCGGCAATCTCGCCGACCCGCCTTTCTGCAAAACCCCCTGATTTAGCAGGTCAACCTGAAGCGGTGCGTTCCCAAATATCAAGCGAAGCGGTACGCGGGGACGCGCGCCCTCCCAATCATTAAGCGCCTTGTGATCATGCCTTTTCCACTGAGATGCGGCCTGTCTGGCATGAAACGCCCCCGACCGCTCTTGCGTGCGGATCGTGTTACGTTTCGTCGTGCTGTACATCCGTATGGAGGTGTTCCGAAACCAGCGCGTCGCCGCAGGATTACAAATCCGAAAATCTGAAGCCGCAGAGCCTGTTGGGCGATTGACAGCATTTACGCCGGGTGATAAAATACATTTTCAGTTTTTCATGATATATATATATTTATAGGAGATAATAAATGAGCCTCAAAATCCGGGCGGGTTTTCTTGTGGTGATGGCGCTGTGCATTGGCGGTTGTGGCGGCGCGCCGTCTGTTCCGAACGTTCCCGCGGCGCCGGCGAAGCCGTTGGCGGAGACCTCGTCCCCCGAAAAGCCCTTGCCGTCCGCAATGCCGGCGGCTGCCAAGGCGGCGCCTGTGGCCGATTTGCCGGCGGCCGAATTGAAAACGTGGCATTTTGCCGAACTTCCGCCGGATCAATGGCAGTGGAATTTTACCGGCGGTTCAAAGAATCAGCAATCCTCCGGTGCGGTCTATACGCAAAATGCGCAGGCGGAAGGCTGGCTCAATCTTCGCAACGCCGGCATTGAGGCGGACAATGTCGGTTCGATTCGCATTTCATGCCATTGGCGCGATCAGGAAGACGCCGAAAAGATGAGCAAGGAGATTCCCCCCCGGGAAGTCACCGTTTTTTGGGCCCGAACGTCTGAAATGCCGCCGGAAGGCCAATGGCCGTATGCCAACGAGCGGGCGGTGGCGCTCAACCCGGATCCAGCCAATCCGTACCTTTTTTCCGGCACGTTGCGGGGAAGAAAAAATTGGGATGGAACCATCGCGAGCATCGGGATCAAAATCGTGTTCGATCCGCCGGAATCGAAACCGGGCGCCATGGGACACACCGCCGTTCAGATGATTTCGCTCTTGAAGTAGTCCGGCGCGCCCCGTCTTGGACAATCGCGATTTTCCTTTGTCGGGCATGGAAGAGGGCCGGACATTGCATCAACAGCCCCGATGTGCGAAGATCCTTGGTAAGGTAGAGCCCGTGTGCATTGTGCGCCGTTTCCGGTGCAAGGCGTCAGGATTGGGGAATCGTGAGCGACAGTTTCGAGATATTGCAGCGCAAACTGGCGGACAAGACGGCCGTCGGCGGCGTCATCGGCCTTGGTTACGTCGGCCTTCCGCTCGTGCAGCATCTGTGCAACGCCGGGTATCGCGTCCTTGGTTTCGACATTGATCCAGTGAAGACCGAACGGATTGCCAAGGGCCAAAGTTACATCAAGCACATTGAAAGCGCCTGGATCGCGGAGACGGTCAGGCGCGGATCTTTTGAAGCGACGACTGATTTTACGCGCCTGTACGAAGCCGATTGCATCAGTATCTGCGTGCCGACCCCGCTGGACGAACACAGCGAACCGGATCTCCAATATGTCGTTGCGACGGCGGAAAGCATCGCGCGGACCCTGCGGCCGGGCCAGTTGGTCATTCTCGAAAGCACGACCTACCCCGGCACGACCGCCGAGGTCGTTTTGCCCATTCTTGAACGTTCCGGTCTGATGGTCGGGCGGGATTTCTTTCTCGTCTTTTCGCCGGAACGGGAAGATCCCGGCAACGCCCAGTATACGATTCGCACGATTCCGAAGGTCATCGGCGGCCTGACGCCCCGTTGCTCGGACTTGGCCGCGAAATATTACGGGACTATTTTCGAGCGGACGGTCATCGTGTCCACCCCCGCGGCGGCGGAACTCACCAAACTGCTCGAAAACATCTTCCGCTGCGTCAACATTGCGCTCGTGAACGAACTCAAGGTGCTTTGCGACCGGATGGGCGTGGACATCTGGGAAGTCATCGAGGCGGCTTCCACGAAACCGTTCGGATTCATGCCGTTTTATCCCGGACCGGGCCTTGGCGGCCACTGCATTCCGATCGATCCTTTCTATTTGAGTTGGAAAGCCCGCGAATTCGGATTTGCCGCGCGCTTCATTGAATTGGCGGGCGAAATCAACACCTCCATGCCCCTGTATGTGGTCATGCGCCTGATGGAAGCCTTGAACGAGCGGGGGAAACCCGTCAAAGGCTCGCGCATCCTGTTGCTCGGCGCCGCCTACAAGAAAGACGTGGACGACATCCGCGAGTCGCCGTCCATTCGCCTGATCCAGTTGCTGCGCGAACGCGGGGCGCAGGTTGACTACAACGATCCGTACATTCCGAAAATCACGCACGGGCGCCGCCATAATATTGAAATGGAAAGCGTTGAACTCACCCCGGAAAACATCCGGTCGTACGATTGCGTGCTGATTTCGACGGCGCACTCTTGCTATGACATTGCACAGATAGTCGAAAATGCGGCGCTCATCATTGACACGCGAAACGCAACCGGCCGCATGTTCGCCGGCGCGCCGAACATCGTGAAGGCATGAAAGGACGGGCATGGCCAAGTTTCTGGTAACGGGCGGCGCCGGTTTCATCGGATCGAATATCGTTGACTTTCTTCTGGAGGAGAGGCATGCCGTCCGTGTGCTGGACAATTTGGCAACGGGGCGGCGTGAGAATCTGTCGCACGTCATGGATCGCGTCGAATTCATGCAGGGCGACTTGCGCGACAAGACGGCCTGTCGGGAGGCGGTCCGCGGCATGGATTACGTGTTGCATCAGGGCGCGGTGCCTTCGGTCCCGCGCAGCGTGGCGGATCCGCTGCTCAGCAACGAAGCCAACGTGACCGGAACCGTCAACCTCCTGGTTGCGGCGCGCGACGCCGGCGTCAAGCGGCTGGTATTCGCCAGCTCGAGTTCGGTGTACGGCGATCAACAGGCGGACGTCAAGACGGAAGACCTCCCGTTGAATCCCCTGTCGCCCTACGCGGCGACCAAGGCCGCCGGCGAGTATTATCTGCGATCCTTCAGCCTTTGTTACGGTATCGAGACCGTGTCGTTGCGCTACTTCAACGTGTTCGGACCACGCCAGGATCCGAATTCGCCTTATAGCGCCGTGATTCCGCTCTTCATCACGGCCATGCTCGAAGGCCGGCGTCCCATCGTTCACGGCGATGGATTGCAGGCGCGCGACTTTACATTCGTCGGAAACAATGTTCGGGCGAACGTGCTGGCCGCGACGGCTTCCTTCGACGCCAGAGGACAGGCGTATAATATCGCCTGCGGAGATTCCATAACCCTGCTCGACCTCGTTCACGCGATCAATAAGACGCTGGGCACGGACATCCAGCCTGCATTCGCGCCCCGGCGCGTGGGCGATGTCCGAGTCTCGAAAGCGGACATTTCGCGGGCAAAGGCCGACATGGGCTACGAGGTTTCAGTGGATTTTACCGAGGGAATCAAGCGAACGATCGAATGGTACAGGCGGAACACGAAACGTGAAAGCAGATAACGTAAGCATTGTCATCCCCGCGTTCAACGAAGCGGGCGCCATCGGGCCGGTCGTCGAAAGCCTGCGGGTCCGATTGCCCGAAGCGGAACTCATCGTCGTCAACGACGGATCGTCCGATGACACCGCTTCGATCGCCGAAGCAGCGGGCGCCACGGTCGTCAGCCATCCGAAAAACCGCGGCTACGGCGCGGCCCTGCGTACGGGCACATTGCAGGCATCGCGCGCGTATGTGCTGTTCTGCGATTCGGACGGACAGCATTCCACGGACGACGTCGCGCGGCTCATCGAGGCGTGCGACGGGCACGACATGGTCGTCGGCGCACGAGGCCAAGATTCGCATGCCCCGCTGGCGCGCCGGCCCGGTAAGCGCATCCTGACGCTTTTCGCCGATTACCTCGCGGGCGAAAAAATACCGGACCTGAACTCCGGGTTGCGCATGATTCGACGCGAAGTGCTCTTGAAATACTTACACCTCATGCCGAGCGGTTTTTCCTTTTCGACGACGAGCACCTTCGCCATGCTCAAGACGAACCGGCACATCTTGTGGATTCCGATTACCGTGGCGGCGCGCGTTGGACAAAGCACGGTGCGTCAATGGAAGCACGGGCCACAAACGCTGCTGCTGCTGCTGCGCCTAACGGTCCTGTTCGAACCGCTCAAGGTATTCCTTGTTGCATCAGGCATTCTGGCTTGTTTCACGCTGGCCAGTTTCGCGATAGACGTAATGGCCAGCGGCCGGATCAACTTGGGCGATTCCACGGTGTTGCTGGGCGTGGCGTCCCTGCTGGTTTTCCTGTTCGGCCTGTTGTGCGATCAAGTCTCGGCCCTGCGGAGAGAGCTCCATGAATGAAGACCCGTCAGGCGCCGCGGACGCGCTGGCCTTGGGGGAAATGTACTGCGGTTACGCAAACGATGCCGAGGTCAGGGCGCATGCCTCCTCGGGCGGCATTGTTTCGGCCATCCTGCTCGATGCATTGGAAGCGGGCGCCATTGACGCCGCGCTCGTCTCGTGGATTGCTTCGGAAAACGGACAAATAAAGGCCGTTTCCGGGCTGGTTGAAAATCGCGGGGGCGTGCTTGCCGAGGCAGGAAGCGCCTATGTTTATACGCCCGTGATTGATGCGGTTCGCGATTTGGAAAACACAAACCGGCGCGTTGCCGTGGTCGCCCTGCCGTGCCAGGCGCGGGGCATTCGCAAACTCACCGAGAAACGGCCCAATCTGCGCCGGAACGTGGTTCTGGTTATTGGCCTGTTTTGCCGTGGCGCGGTCGGGCCGGAATTCTACGAGGACCTGTTCCGGAAGAAGGGGATCGATCCCGGCGAAGTCGAGCGCGTCAAAGTGGCGCGTGGGCATGTAGGTGGAGAAGTCCGAGTTGTCTTGCGCGACGGACGAATCGTTCCGCTGAGTTTCTTCGGAATGAATGCCTATCGGACGTCCGGCGTTCACGCCCATTCCGGTTGCCTGCATTGCACGGAACACTTGGCCGAGGACGCGGATATTTCCGTGGGCGACATTTTTACGCCGGAGTACGAACGGCGCGAAATCAAGCACTCCTGTTTTATCCCGAGGACGGAGGCCGGGCGCGCGATCATGCAACGCTTGGCGGAATCGGGCCGGATTGCGTTTGAATTTTTCGGCACGCAACGCTACAGGCAAACATTCCGCAAGATTGAAGCGTTTTCCAATGCGCTCGATGCGCGTGCGCTGGCGGCGAAACTGACCGGCGTCCGGCTGCCGCCGCATCCCGTCCGTTTTTGCCATCCCCTGCATGTATTGTCTTGGATGATTTTCTTCACATTTTTCCGGTTGTCGCGGACGTCGTGGGGCCGGCGCATGCTTTATGCCCTTCCTCCCATTACTGTAAAAAGCGCGGCGATTTTGGTGAAGGGACTGTCGAAAACATGAACCTTGAGGACGCCTGACATGCGGGACGGAAAACCGGTATTCGCGTTCTTCGCGGTTTCGCGCACGGGAAATCGCGGCGCGGTTTCGATGCTCGAAAGCGCCATTGATCATTTGACCGCAACACCGGCCGATGGCTGGGTGCACGTGTTCACCGTGTATCCGAAACAAGACGCGCGCCTTGCCAAACCGCGCCCGCGCGTGGATCTGCGCGATGGCGGTCCGATTCGGCTCGTGACATGGCTTATTCCGATGTGCATTCTCTGGCGCCTATTGAGGATGCTGCATCTTGCGCCGCCGCCCCGCTGGTGGGGAGGCGACATGCAGGCGCTGCTCGAATCGGACGTGTGCGTGATGGCGGGGGGGACCACCTTTACCGACGCGCAGAAGTTCAAGGTCATTTACAACGTCGCATGCGCCGCCCCGGCCATCTTGCTCGGCAAGCGATCGATGTTCTATTCGCAGACGATGGGACCTTTCAATCATCCCTTCAACCGATTCTGGGCCAAATGGGTGTTGAACCGTGTGGATCTCGTGGTTCCCCGCGGAAAGGGCAGTTACGATCATGTAAAGAACTTGGGAATTTCCCATGCCATGGAACTGCCGGATTCCGCCTTCACGCTGGTCGTGCCGAAAGAGGCCGAGGATGCGATTCGCGCGGAATACCGGCCGTTGCTGGAAGGCCGGACCGTCGTCGGGATTTCCGTCAACACGATCGTCCAGGGCAAGTGCAACGCGCTGGGCATAGACCACAACGGCGTCTGGGTGCGCTTCATCGGCTACTTGCAGGAACGCGGCTATTACGTTCTCCTGATTCCCCACAGCATGCGGCCCGGCAGCAAAAGCCTGCACAACAACGACCTTGTGCCCGTGCATGAAATTTACGATCGGCTTCCGTCGAAGGAAAATATCCATATCGTCGAAAAGCACTACGACTGCAAGGAACTTCGGGTCTTGGTGGGACTGGCCGATTACTATGTAGCGAGCCGGTTTCATTCGATGATTTCGGCGTTGTGTACTGAAACGCCCGTGAGCGTAATCGGCTGGGGATATCAGAAATACCGGGAAGTGCTGGCCGAGTTCGATCTGGAATCCTATTGCCGCGACGCCGCCGAATTGTCGTTCGAGGGGCTGGTCGAGGGGTTCGAGCGGATCGTGCGCGAGGCCGACAGCATCAAGGCCCGCATGCGCGAGCACCTGCCCGAAGTCCAAGCCCGTTCGCGACGGAACCACGAGGAAGCCCTGCGCTTGGCCGAGTTGGGCCGAAATGCGTCTAAACGGATGACTTGATCAGCGTTTACAAAACGATGTTTGTATACCTTACGAATGCGCGCTTGTATGCAATCCATTCGAATCGCCACGGGGGAAATCCCTGTCGGCCTTTCGAATAGTGGAGGAAAATGGAATGAAATCGTTCCATGAAGCGGAATCATGCCGGGCCTTGCCGCTTTTGCATGAGCCGGCCTGCGGGCGGGTGAAATCATTCCTGCACAGGCTGAATCTTGCGGCGGTTGTTCTCGCGTTGCTTGTAGTGGCGGGACAGAGCGCCTTTTACCGTTTCGACGGCATTACCGAACGCGGCATGGTTCATTCCGACGTTGACGCATGGAAATATCTCGATACCGCCAAAAATTGGTCCGAAGGCCGTTACACATGGATGAGCGGGAAATACAACGACCCCGATCTCTTTTATCGTCCCGGAGCGCATCTGCTTCACCGCTTTGCAATCAGATGGTGGGGATACAACGATTATTCCATAAAGGTGCTCAATGCCGTCATGGACATGGGCGTTCTGTTGCTCTTGTTCGCAATGGCGTGGCGTATTGGCGGGAACCCTTGGCTGGGCGTCGTATCTGCATGGATTTATGGTCTTCACATCCCACGTTTGCTCGTGTACATTTTCGGAGAAATCCCGCATGTGCCCAGCAGCTTCTTTGTGATGCTGGCGCTGGCGGCTTTTGTGTTCGCGATGGAATCGCCGTGGCGGCGAAGTCGTCGCACGTTTCTCTTGCTTGCGTTGACGGGCACAGCGCTAGGATGTGCGGCCAACATCCATCCCGATTTGGCGTTGCTGGGGCCAGGTTGTGTGGCGATCCTTCTGGGAACTGCGCTGGCACGGTTTGGCCCCCGGGGGGGTGCCGGACCTTTTATAGGCATGGCGGGCATCTTGACAGCCGGATTCGCGATTCCTTATGTGGCCGGCATGGTTTTTTTTGGACCGGATACCGTAATCCGTGTTTTTTCCAACGAGTTGTTTCATTCGAAGGGCGTGTATTCGGCCGGCAACGATGTGCCCGGTTTTCCGGTTATTGCGTGGAAAGTGATGCAGACAAGCATATCGAGGCTTTTCGAGCAACGCATCTGGCCTTTATGGGCTTTTGTGAGCGCGGCGGGCATCGCATGCGCCACATTGGCGCGAGGGCGAGACGCAAAGACACCGCTCTATGCCCCCCCGGTACTTGTGCTGGTTTACGCCCTACTTTACGGGATTGGAATCGGCGATTTCCCGGAACGCATGTTCCGCTTGTTTATCCCTCTCTTGCCGCTTTTTATACTCTCGATCACGACATGGCACTACCATGGCCTAGGCTGGATTGCCGGACGATACGCAACCATCCCCTTTCTCGTCTTGACGCTGCTCGCAGTCCGCTTTCTGCCTGTCGTCTCGGAGGAAACCTCGAAACTATGGCTTGCGCCAAGCGCGCATGGCATACGTCTTACCTATGACAAATTGAAAACATGGGTCAATAAAGACAACAAACTGTTGATTTTGCCGCTGGGAGCACCCCATGCGCAGTTTTTCAAGGAGGGACGCTGGGGGCTTACTCACGACATCTATTTCGGTTCCAACGCCTTGTTCTTGTCTCAGATCGAGCCTTTCCCGTTTCCGTATAACGTTCAAGCCCTCAAGAAGATCTGTGCCGATCATAAGATACGTTATGTGATCACGTTCAACAACAGGCTCTCGGAAGAACAAATTCTCGCGCGTCGCCCGGAATTCAAGAAACTCGACGAAAACAAGCCGTATACTCGTGAAGCCGAAATGGCTGTAATAAAAGAATTTCTAAAAACTTCCGGATCAAGCGTCATTGGAAATTGGGAAGGCGGCCTTCGTCAGTTGCCCCCCGCGTTTGGATCGGACGGCGGCAATCAAAGATGGATTTTCACCATGGAACAGAAGGCCGGAGGAGTCTGGCGAATGCCGGGAGACGCCAGACGTCTTACGCCGGAAGGCTCCATGTATACGGGGAAAATGGGATCGGAAAGTTTCCTCACCTTTATCGGGCGCCCGTTACCCACGGACTCCGTGGCGGTCATCCGCATTCGTTGTTCATACAAGCCGGCGGGCAATCCCCAAGCGCCGTATTCGCCCGTGGCGAACGTCAAGGCGATGTGGGCGCCTTCCCGCCCGTCCAAGCCCGGCGAATGGCCCTATTCCAATGAACGATCCGTTGTGTTCACACGAGACGACAGCGATCCCTTTGTCTTTGTCGGAATCATGAATGCCCATTCCCGCTGGAAAGGAACAGCAGGCTCCTTGACGCTGGGTATCGCGCTGCCTCCCGGATTGGGATCGGCGGAAGCGCCTGCCGACGTTGCCGTACAATTCATCGAATTTCTACAGTGATCGCGGCCATGCGACCGGAAGGCACGTTATTTCAACAGTCCACACTTGCTGAGAACGGCTTTCAACTGTTCCCCCTTGACAGGGACGTAATCTTCGGGGGCATATAACCGTAACTGAAGGTACTTTATTTCGCCATTCCATTCTTTGTGCCCGGAAAGATTGGCTGTCCACACATCCGGTTTCGACGGATCGGTCTGCTTGAGGTAAATGGCGCGGCTTTCCGCAAAGGGATGTTTCCCTTTGACAATATCCTGCGGTCGCGCCCAATACAATCGTGCCTTGGTTGTTCGAATCGGTACATCCACGCCCTTGCCCTTTTGCGCCACTACTTTGAACGTGGCGTGGAACGCCTTGACATCATCTGCCTTGACTCCAACATCCTTGTTGACCAAATCCACATGGCTCTTATTCAAAGCGATCCACATGGCTTTCTGACCCCCTGGGGTATGATTGGCGCCGGTGGCCCAGCCCAGTTTCTTGGCTTCGTTCTTGACGAAATCCCATTCCTTGACGGTCTGCAGAGCCGGCTGGGGCTTGGCGGGGGATTGGGTGTCGCTCTTGGCCGCTTTGGGGGCTTCCGGTTTCGCGGCCGGGGCCTTTTCCGGGGCTTGTTTGTTCGTGCTTTGCGCGCTGGACGCCGCCGGGGCGGCCTTTTTCACCGCGGGCGCCTTGGGTTTTGCCGATTTGGCGCTTTCCGCCGCAGGCGACGTGCACGGTGTGCACGCAGCAAGGAAAAATGCCAGCCCCACCGTGAAAATGGGTGAAAACACGTTCTTCATTCCCTTATCTCCTCGGTTATTGCGCCTTCCGAAACGGCGCGAAGACGAAACCAACTTACCACACCCGGCACGTCTCATGCAAATCGAAACTTGCCGTAAAACCCGCTTGCGCCGCGTGTTTCATCGCGGCATCCTATTTTTGAAACGTCTGGCCGCCGGTCCCGGATGACGCCTGCCCGTCGCGTTCATCCAACCCCAGATACACGGACAGTTTGTCCCAATAGGCCAGAACAATCCAGAGCAGAAACGGAAGCGTAATCGTGGCGAATCCGACCGCCGTGGGCAGGGGGGTACGGCCGGCGGAAAAACGCAACACAATCGTAAGAACGTGGAATCCGAAAAGAATCAGGATGCCGATTGCCAGCACGCGCAGCCGCCGCCACAGGCCCAGACCGCCCGTGGCGAGCACCAGCGCCACAAAAGGCGCGACATTGGTCACCAGATGGCCGACATCGTGCATCGTGGGGGCATGAGCGCCGTACCGGTAGGACAGCGCCACGTCAGTGTTCAGAATGCCTTCGCCGTCGCGGGTGATGGCCACCGACTCGATGGGTACTTTCATCGTTACCCGAATGATGGCCGCGGTCGTATGGCCCAGCGCCAGCGTATAGTGCGGCAAAACCAGCAGCCAAAGCACCAGGCAAACCGGGGCCAGTGCGATGAATTTGACGCAGAGCCAGAGGGTCGCTTTTCCGCGAAGATCGCTCATGTCCGCTTCCTCCGCACCAGCAGTTCCACCCACGCCATCCACAAGGCTACCACAAAAACGATATAAATACCCTGCCAGACGTATTCGTGCGCGAATTTGAACCGGGGGCCGCCCCCGTCCCAGGCGCCGATCACCGCGAGAAAGGCGAGCCGGAAGGCATTTACCCAATACAAAACGGGTATGCCGATCAGCAATCCGGCCAGCCGCCTCCACCACGGCGCGGGAAACGCCAGGATGGCCGCGAAAAAGATGGCCATGGACTGTATTGCGCCGCAATCGGGCACCACGATGAAGGGAAACATGAGATCCTCGCGCTGGCGCTTGTCGCGCGGCATCGAGGCGGCAGCCTGCGCTTCTTTTTCCAGCCCGGCCACGCGTTCCCGCAAAGCCAACAGCCGCCGGGCGCGATCCGATTCGTCCATATCCGTCCGGGTTTGAACGTCGGCGATTTCCTTTTGGGCGTCGGCCAGCCTGCGTTCCGGACCGGCCTTCCAGACAAATGAGACCAGGGGGCCCATTTCCTGCGATTTCATCTGCAGCAGGCGCATGCGCATATCCTCGATGCGCGCCGAACGTTCCGGTTCCGCCTGGGTCGTGTCGGCAACGGCCGCGTCGAGTTGGGCCTTGAGCTTGGCCCGTTCATGGCGCAGTTGGGCCGCCTGATATTCCCAAACTTCCCAAGCGCTGAGCGGCGACGTATTGGCGTCGGGCGGCGTCATGGCCGGTGCGTCCTCCCCGCGTTTCCACGCCGCCACCGATGCCCGGACCATTCCTTCTCGTCCCTTGAATCGTTCGACGCCTCCCACTGTGCAGGAATATCCGACGAAACGCAGCAGCCATGCCGTGCTGCGGGCTACCTGCAACAAATACCAATCATTGGCAACGCTTTGCTTTTGGGTCTCGTATCCGACCAGGAGAACAAGCACGCTTATCATGAATACGACGATGAATTTCAGCGTTTTCCCGCGGACGGCCTTTCTGCTTTGGGCCGGCGGGGAAGCGGGTTCGGCGGAAGAAGCGGGATCCGCCGGTGAATGTTCCTGGGAATCAGACATGGCTACCTCTACGAGTCAGTAAACGCATGGGTCAATCCAATGGCAGCTGGAGCATAGCAAGTCCTTCCGGGGACACGCAAGCGGATGGGGCTTTTGCGTCATCATTTACGGAATTCGGCGCATTGCCTTTTGGGGAATGGCCGCGTAAAATCGGCGGCATGGAATCCGGCGCCAAAACCATGCGGCAGGAGACGCGCGACGCGTGCGCGCTGGCCGCGCTGGCCTTTTTGATTCGCGCGGCGTTTGTATGGGGGGCGCCGCGCGCGTTGGACAGCGCCGATGCGATCCATTATATCGAGACCGCGCGTCAGTTGGCTTCGGGGGCCTTTTCGGGCATCAATCCCGGAATTCCGCCGCTCTATCCCCTGTTGGCGGCCTTGCTGCATCCGGTATTGCCCGACGGCGAAACGGCGTGCATGGCGGTCTCGTTTCTGGCCTCCATTCTGCTCGTGCCGGTCGTGTACGGGCTTGCGCGCGACCTGCACGGACCGTCCGCGGCGCGCATTGCGGGACTGACGGCCGCCCTGTGGCCGTGGCTTGTGGACTACGCCGGGCGGGTGGGTCCCGACGCCCTTGCCTGCACGCTGTGGATGGCCGCCGTCTGGGGCTTGTCGCGGGCGATTCGGCGCGGGGGAGGGGGATATATCGTGTCGGCTGCGCTGGCGTTTACCGCGTTGCACCTTGCCCGTGCCGAGGGCCTTTTGGTCTTCGTCGCTTCCCTGGTCATCGCGCCCTGTTTTCTGAAACCTTCCAATCGGGACGGATGGGCGCGTTTCGCCGCGTTTGCCGGAACCGCGATCGGGATCATTGTGTTGTGCGCGGTTGTCGCCAAGTTCACGACAGGCCATACGCTGTTCGGCGAACGCATGGCCCGTCTTTTTCAGGATTGGAGCGTGACGCCGTTCGAGGTGGCGCGGATGCGCGACTCGGCCGGCGATCCCGCCGGGGTGGTCTCGCATCATGTTCTGATTCCCTTGGCCCACACAATTGTCGCCACCTTGTTCAATGTCGTTCCGACGATGCTGGGGCCTGTGTTGATGCTTTTCATGGGCGTCGGATTATTGGCGCCGTCGAAACCGCGCGATGCGCGACTCGAGGGGTTCGTTCTTGCGTTCGCCGGCGTTCAATGGGTATTGACCCTCCCTGTGTTGTCGCCCGAACCGCGTTATCTCATGGCGCCGCTGGCCGCGCTGTCGTTATGGACGGCGCGTGGCGCCGCGGACGTTTCGGCCAACCTGCGGACACATGAGCGCGGCCGTCGGCTGGCCATGCTGCCCGTGGCCGCGATTGCGGCCACGCTTCTCCTCGGACTCGCCATGATGGCCGCCGCGGATTTCCTGAGGCCCTCGCCGGCCCGTCCGCTCGAATACAAAACAGCGGGACATTGGATGAAACAACATCTCGCGCCGGGGCTAATCTTTACGCGCAAACCGCAAATCGGCTACTACGCGGACATGCCCTCGACCGGTCCCGACGCGCAGGACACTATCGAAAAGGCCTTGGAACGCGCGCGAAACGCCGGAGCGCGGTATTTCGTTGTTGACGAACGCTACACCGCCAAGATGGCGCCGGGCCTCGCGCCGTTGCTCGATCCCGCCAATGCCCCGCCGGATCTGCAACATCTGATATCGTTCGCCCCGTTTCCGCAGGGACGTGTCGCCATTTACGAAATCAGGCGCCCCTGAGAATCAGGGTTTCGGCTCCATGGGCGGGCCGCCGTACGGCACATATTCCGGAATCACTGGACCGGGCATCGTCTGGGCCCGTTCCACCGGAACGGCCAATACCCCGTAATCCCTTGCCACAAAGCAAAAACCGCCGCCGGCCTGTTCGACAAGCGCCATCATCGCCTCGCGAATGGGCGCCTCCTTGATTGTAAACTTGACCGGACGCTGCGCATCGGACAAATTCGTGAAAAAATCGAGGCCCGATTCTTTGGAAAACAGTTGAATGATTTCCGATAGGGGCGCTTCGCCGTCGAACGAAACCGGCTTGTTCAGGCGATCGCGAAGGGGGTCGGGCAAAGGCGGGCGCGCCGGCCGGTCGCCTTGCTCCATGCCGCCAAGAAACAGTCCCGGCCGCGGCCCGCGTGGTTCGCCGGGTAGGGTAAGGCCGAGCAAGTAACGCAGGCGTGCTTCGGCGCTTGCATGCGCACCCGGATCCTTTTCCGTTGCGTCGAACGCCAGCGAGGCTTCGGTCACATCCCTGACGGCCTGTTCGCGCACCTGCATCAACGCGGCTTCTGCCTCGTGAAGCCGGGCTTCAGCCAGGCGAATATCCGGGTTTTGCATCAAGGCCGCCTCGATGCGTTCCTCCAGCCGTTCCGGAATGCGCCGGGGAGGCATCGGGCGGAACCCGCGGCCCGGCATTCCCTCGCGCGGTGGAAACATGCCCGGTTCGCCGGGACGCGGTCCTTCGGGCCGCATGCCTTCCGGCATGGGCCCCGGCCTGTCCGGCCTCATGAAGTCCGGCCCGCGTTTGTCGGACGGGGGGCCGGGATTGGCGGGAGGCTCCTGTGCATTCCCGGCCGGACCGGCCAGCGTCAGCAGTACAACACACAAACCGATGCTAAGAACGAGTGTCTTCATGGTTGCCCTCCTTCATGCGTGATTCGTTCAATGAAATCCAGAGCCACGTGTCATGTGGATCGAATGTTACGGTACGGGATGTGGGAATCAATTCGAGCGCCTGGCGGTAATAGTACAACGCGCTTGCGATGTCGCCCTCCCGCGAAAGATACGTGTTTCCGGTTTCCTTGAGCAGGCGGATTTGTTCTTCGCGGGGCGCGCCGATTACCCCGGACAGAAGCATATCCGGTTCCTCCGCCTCCGCGGCCTCGAATACGGATCGCCCGTCCGCGATGGGCGCAGGTCCGCCCGGCGCAGGCGATTCCATTTCGGGCGATCCGGGCCACAATGCCATGGTGGCGAATCCCGCCGCGTAGGCCGCGCACAAGCCCGCCGCCATCATCAATCGCCACCGGCGGCGGATACCGCGCATGGTTTCGGTCGTCTTTTCAAGCACCGCCCGCCGAAAAACCGGCGATGCCGTCGGAATTGCGGGAATTCCGGGCAATCCGGGCGCCAGCGGTTCGTCTTCGTCGAATCTGTTCTCGGCCATTTCTTCGTCTCCTGCCTTTTGTTCAACCGGTCGCCTGGCGATAAGCCGTCCGAAACGCCTGTCGTGCGCGGCTCAGCATGGACTCGACCGCTTTCGGCGTCGTGTGCCACCGCGTGGCGATTTCCACAACCGGCAGCCGCTCCTCGTATTTCGCGCGCAATACCGCCTGATACGCCGGCGGCAAACTCAACAACGTCATGGCTACACTTTCCGTCTGCTCTATCGAAGCCGAGGGCGACGGTATGCGGCCCTGCGCCTCGATTCCGGCGATCTCGGTCCATCGCCTGCGCCACCACTTGCGCCCATGATTGCGCAGCACATTGTCCGCGATGCCGATCAACCACTGGATAAAGGCGCCGCGATCCGGATCGAAACGGCGAATTCGCCGCACCGCTATCAGCCAGCAATCCTGCACGATTTCCTCGGCCTGCTGCCGGTCGCCGCGCGTGCGGTAATGGACATAGGCATACAAACGGTCGAAACTGGCTTCGTATAACGCTTTCCACGCCTGCTCGTCTCCGGCCAATACCGCTTCCCGAAGCCCGCGTTCCAGCCACCGCCGTTCGCCTGCTTCCATCCTGAATTCCTCGCGCGCCCGCGTTCACTTATCCTATTGTCGCCCCGGCCGCGAATCCTTCGCAAGACGGCATGCGCCTTTCTTGCCATAACGAAGCGCGTTGTCCTATTCTTAGTCTTGGTTGAAAAACAGAACAGGGAGCCTGTCATGCGGTTGGTCCATACGGCGGATGTACATCTCGATGCATGTTTCGCCGGCGCCGGTTTGCCGGTGCGGGTGGCAAACCGCCGCCGGCAAAGTCTTCGGGATGTCTTTCAGGCAATCGTCCGGCGCGCGGCGGAATGGCCCGCCGATGCGCTCTTGATACCGGGCGACCTTTTTGAACACGAACGTGTCACGCCGGACACCGCCGCTTTTCTCAAAGGCCTTTTCGACTCGGTGCGGCCATTGCCCGTGGTGATAGCCCCGGGCAATCACGATCCCTACATGGCCGGATCGCCCTACGTCGCCCAGTCGTGGCCCGAAAATGTCGTGATTTTCAACCGTCCGGAATGGATCGCGGTTCCGCTATGCGACGGCCGGCTCGTCGTGCATGGTTTCGCCTTTGACGGATACGAGATATCGTCGAACCCTTTCGGCGCCCTCGCGATACCCTGCGACGGCGCCGTCCATGTCGCGCTTGGACACGGTACCGAACGCGCCCATCAACCTCCCGACGGCAAATCCTATGCGCCGTTCGACGCGGAAACCGCTTTCGCGCCGGGCTTGGCTTATTTCGCGCTGGGCCATTTTCACCGCCTGACCGAGATTCCCGTGGCGGCTGGACGCTGGCGCATGATGTATTCCGGCGCGCCCGAAGGACATGGCTTCGACGAATCCGGCGAGCATGTCTTTCTGGAAATTGAAATCGAGGGGGAGGACCTTCGGGTCGTGCCCAAGACCTCCGGCCGCGTGTGCTATGCGGTTCACGATCTCGATGTGACACCGCTCGCCTCGACGCAGGATCTGGTCGCCGCCTTGCGGAAAATGGCGACGGCCTACTCCGCACCGCCAATCTTGCGCGTGACGCTCAAGGGCCTGTGCGATGCCTCATTGGTCGGCGATTTACAGGCCGTCAGGGATGCGCTGGCAAACGATTTTGAATATCTCTTGCTGGAAGACGAGACCCTTCCCGCCGAAGATTTTGATGAATTATCGCGCGATCCGACGAGTTTGGGCGCGTTTGTGCAACGGCTGAACGACGAGATACGCGACGCGCCCGATCCGGATCGCCGGCGCATGCTCATGCGCGCGCGTGCCGTGGGAGTGGCCGCGCACCGGGGCCATGCGCTGGACATTGCCGGACTGCGAGGGGGGGAGGATCGCCCGTGAGGATTCGAACCATTTCCATAGACGGATACGGACGTTTCCACAACCGGACCTTTGATCTTGCCCCAGGGCTTCAAATCATTTATGGGCCAAACGAGCAGGGTAAATCCACGTTGCGCGCATTCATCGCCGACATGCTGTACGGCCAAAAACGGAGTCCCTCGCAGCGTCTTTATCATGAGGACAACGAATTGCGCTGCCCGTGGGATTCGCCCGATTCCTACGGCGGACGCCTGATCTACGTATTGGACAACAACCGGTCGTTTGAAGTCTTTCGCCGGTTTGACCGGAAAAACGAAACCGTACAGATCTTTGACCGTACCCACGGCTGCGACATCACCATGCAGTTTCCGCAACTGCGGAACCGGGAACCCCAGTTCGCGCTTGAACATTTGGGGTTGTCGAAGGAGGTGTTTCTGGGCGCCGCGACCATTTCGCATCTGACGCTTGAAGAACTCGGCGGTGACGAAGTAATACCTTCCATTCGCGAGAAATTGCTGGCCCTCGCCGATTCCGGGGATGAATATGGATCAGCCGAGGCCACGCTCAAGCGACTCCAAGAACGCATGGTGTCCATCGGAACCGCCACAGCGCGAACGAAACCGTTGCAGGCCGCCAAGGCGCGACTGGCCGAATTGCGCCAGGAAATGGAGGAGACCGAACGCGTTCGCGGCGAAGTGTCCGACATGACCAAACGCCGTCTTGAACTTCGCAGTCGTGCCGAATCCCTGCGCGCGCAGCGGGATACGAACGAACAAGACCGGCAACTTCTGGAACGCGCCCGGCGCGCCGAACGCCTGCGGCAGGCCGAACGGCTGCAACGTCAGATTGACGAGGCCACGCGGCAATGCTTCGAGTTGAGTGGTGTGCGCGACTTTCCCTTGGACCGTACCCCCGAAATCCAGCGTGCGTACAATGTGGCCCAGACCGCCCGATCGCAGCTTGACCGGACCGTGGCGGGGCAGCAGGCGCTGGCCGCGCAATTGGAGGAGGAGCGCCGTCGGCTGGGCGAGGGGAATACCGGCGACTTTCAGGATATTCCCGAAACATACGACGAACGCCTGGCCGAATTGAGTTCGTTCCTGAAGCGGATGTCGGATCGCATGGAGGATTTGGAAACCGCGCGGGCAAACGCCGAAGACCGACGCCGGATCATCGAAAAGGAACTCGAAAACCTGCCCGATTTCAGTGAGGCCGGCGAGGAAGCCGATATATGGCTCAACCAGTTGATTCAAACCTTCCGTTCCGCTGTGCAAATCCGGAGCGAGGAACGGGAGAAACAGGCGGCCCTGCACAAGCAAATCGCCATGCTCGACCAATCGGTGAAAGAGGGTGGACGGTGGTTTGCCCATGTGCCCGATTTCGCGGCGGACGCCCGTGAATACGAGGTGCGAATCCGCCTTCGCGACGAACAGGCGGCCCAACTCGCCGCCGAGGCCGAACGACTCCAGGCGGAAATCGAGGAACACCGCGGGCGTGTTCCCGATTTCATGTGGCTTTCCCTGTTGACGGTGGCCATTCTGGCCGGCCTGATCGCCACGGCCATCGTGCTGGGTAATTCCGGCATCTTTGTGGCCGCCGTGACGGCGGGATTGGCCGTTTTCTACTTCCTGGGCAACTTCCTGTATGCCCGGGCGCGCGTCAAGATGCTTGCGCGCCGGATTGAAGAAAACGGGGCGCGCATGCGGTCGGTTCAGGAGGGAGACGATGAATTATGCCGCCGTCTCGAGCAACTTATCGTAGACGCCGGATGCGAGACAATCCGCGAACTGGAAGGCAAATTCGACACCTATCGGGAGGATCTTTTAAAACGCGATTCCCTGCGGGAAGCCGCGGAAAAACAGGATCGCAAAACGGCCGAGGCCGAACAACGCGTAACGGACCTATTCCAAAACTATGTGCGCACGTTTGCGTCCCTAGGCGAAACGCCTTCCGCCGAAGAGGATATCGAACCGGCGGCGCTCCGAGCCCTCGAGCGCTTCCGGGCCTATCGTGATGCCCGGCGGCGTCTGCATGATGTGCGCGATCTTCTGCGGCGCCACGATGCCGAACTCGAACGTTTGCGCAAAGATCGCAATGCCGCACGCGATGAGGAACGCGCGCTGGCGCTTGAAGCCCGCCGTCTCATGCGTGAAAACGGCTATCCGGAAGAAAGCCGGCAGGACAACGTCTCGCTCGCGCTACGTTCCTACCGGATCCGCATGGCGCAGGTGCGAGGCAAGCGTGGCGCGATTGCGCTGCTTGAAAAACAGGCGGCCGACTTGGCCGCGCGGCACGATCAGGAACAGGCCGATTGTGCCAAACACGAGGAGGCCCTTGCCCGCTTGCTCGAAGCCGGAGGCTGCGCTTGTTTCGATGATTGGCTGCGATGCGCGGAAGACGCGCGAAAATATCAGGAACTACGCAAGAGCATGGCGTTGTTACAGGAACAACTCGGCAGTTTGCTGGAAGGCGGCTCCCTCGAAAACCTTCGCGCCGCCGTCGAGGCCGATGGCCCCCCGCCGCCCATGCCGCCGTTCACGGCGGAGTCGCTTGCGTCCGACAGGCAGAATATCGAGGCGGAATTGGACGCTGTCGAAAAGGAATCCCATGCGCTGGAAATCCGGCTTGCCGAGCGCACCGCCGCCCTCAGGCCAGTCAGTGAAATCGAAGAGGAGCGGGCCGAAATTGAAAACCGTGTGCGCGCGCTTGAGTGGGAACTCGAAGCCGCGAGCCACGCCATGGCCGTTATCGAGGAAATTGCCCGCGACAAGCATGCCCGCATGGCCCCGCGCTTGGCCGCCATTGCGGGATCCTTTTTGCGCGAAATCACCTGTGGCGCCTACGACGAAATCTTCGTCAGCCGGGAACTGCGAATCAGCGTCCGCATCCCGCATACCCGGCAGATTGTGGAAGACCCCGAGCGCCGGCTCAGCAAGGGGACCGTTGACCAGATTTATTTGGCATTGCGGCTGGCGATGGTCCAGTGCCTCGGCGAACTGGATGAGAGCATTCCGATGCTGCTCGACGATCCTTTCGCCAATTACGACGACACGCGGCTCGATCAGGCGCTGCGACTTCTGGCGCGTCTCGCGGAAAAAAACCAGATCATCCTTTTCACCTGCCGGGAAGACGTCCTCCAGGCCGCGCGAGGGGTCAATGCGCCGGTGTTGAACCTGCAAGCGGAAATCGAATGATATATTCCAGTCGTTCCAAGTACGAACTTTTGGGAAGGGCCATGTCGTATGTCTAAAAAATTCATTCTTGCATTGGACCAAGGCACGACCAGTTCGCGGAGCATCGTGTTCGACGAGGCCGGAGGCATTGTCGCCGCCGCGTCCGAACCCTTTGAGCAAATCTACCCAAGACCCGGCTGGGTCGAGCACGATCCCGAAGCCATCTGGCGGACCCAGCGGGACACCGCCGCGGCCGCCATGGCCAAGGCCGGCCTACGGCCGTCCGATGTCGCCGCCATTGGAATCACCAACCAACGGGAAACGACCGTTGCGTGGGATCGCGCTACCGGCAGGCCCCTCTGCAATGCCATCGTTTGGCAATGCCGACGCACGGCCGCGGTCTGCGATGAACTCAAGGCCGCAGGCCTTTCCGAGGATGTGCGCGCGCGGACCGGGCTGGTCATTGACGCCTATTTTTCCGGCACGAAAATGAAATGGATTCTGGACCATGTCCCCGCCGCGCGGGAAAAGGCGGTGCGCGGCGAACTCTGCTTCGGCACCATGGACAGTTGGCTTTTATATAAACTGACGGGCATTCACGCCACCGATTACTCCAACGCGTCAAGGACAATGATCTTCAACATCCATAACCTGGATTGGGACGAAACGATTTTGGCCCGGCTGGGAATCCCGCGCGAAACTTTGCCCAGCGTCATGCCATCCAGCGGTGTCATGGGTTCGACTTCGCTGTTTGGAGGAGAAATTCCCGTGGCTGCCTTGTGTGGGGATCAGCAGAGCGCCCTTTTCGGCCAGACTGCTTTCGCACCCTATGAATCGAAAAACACCTATGGCACCGGCTGTTTTCTCCTGATGAACACGGGGACGGTTCCCGTTGATTCGCGCCACGGTCTTCTTACCACCATTGCCTGGGGAGTGGACGGCAAAGTCGAATATGCCTTGGAAGGCAGCGTTTTTATCGGCGGAGCTGTCATACAATGGCTGCGCGACGAACTCGGTCTCATCGCCAGCGCCGCCGAAAGCGAAACCGTCGCCGCCCAGGTTCCGGACACCGGCGGTGTTTATCTGGTTCCGGCTTTTGTCGGTCTCGGCGCGCCCTATTGGGATATGCACGCACGCGGTCTTGTCGCCGGGCTGACCCGCGGTTCGAATCGGGCCCATATCGTCCGCGCCGCACTCGAATCCATTGCATTCCAGTCCGCCGATGTCATTGCAAGCATGGAAGCCGACACATCCACGCGAATGCCCAGACTGCGCGTGGACGGTGGCGCCTCCGCCAACAATCTTCTCATGCAGCGCCAAGCCGATTTCCTCGGCATCCCGGTCGTCCGTGGGCAAGTCATTGAGACCACGGCGCTTGGTGCGGCTTTCCTGGCGGGACTCGCCGTCGGATTTTGGCCGGATCAAAAAGCGCTGGCCGGTATTTGGCGGGAAGATCGCACCTTTTTACCCCAAATCAGCGATGCGGAACGAGTGGCAGAAATGCAAAAATGGCAAGAAGCAATCAAACGCGTAAGACTTTGAAATTCAATATGTTGTAATTTTTTTTCGCCGGATTGTTTGCGTTTTCCGGGACCTCGTGGTACAATTGGGTTGGTCAGCGCCACATGTGGCGTTTCTCCTTCCGCGGAGGCCTCGGACGCCAGTCCCGGGCCTCTAAAATAACTCGCGGTTGGAAACGACGGCGAGTGAAGATACAGGGCCGTAACTCCGGTTGCGGCCCGCCTTGTTTATCCGGGTAGACGTATCCAAGTTTTTCCAAAATCCCCGCTTGCGGCTGCATGCTTAGGGTTTGGAATTTGGGGTATGGGGTATGGGTTGTAAAGTTTGAGATTTTGCTTTCACCTACCCCCCCTTCACCTTTCACCCTTTGATCTCTGTCGTGAAATTGATTTGCACTTGGACAATATGGTACTATTTCACCCTGTGGCGTGAGTTGGCGGTCAATCCCGCTTGGGCGCGCGCTTGAAAACATCGGGTCGAAACGGGCGAAAACAAGGTTTTCGTCGTAATAGTATTTTATAATGGAGGGGAGGTTAGATCGCGTGACAAAGGTTCGTGTTAAGCCGGATGAACCCTTCGAGAAGGCGCTTCGCCGTTTCAAGAAGAAGTGCAACAAAGAGGGCATCATGCAGCGCATCAAGGAAACCAAGCATTACGAAAAGCCGAGCGAAAAGCGGCGGCGCAAGCTGGCAAAAGCCATCGCGCGCAATGCCTCGGCCGCTTCGGAAATGTAATTGCCCGCAAGGGATTTCACACTCCGGCAGGACATGTCCCCGTGTCCTGCCTTTTCTCTGTGTTCCGATTCGATTTGGGGGGCTCGTTTCGATATCCTAACGCGGCTTAGCCGAAATTCCTCAATCAAGGATATGATTTCTTTGTCCGCAACTTCTGTGTACCATGCACAGAAGTTGCGGACAAAGAAACAAGAGCAGGAGGAATCGTCGCCATGAATATTTTACTCGGTGTGGATGTCGGAACCAGCGGCACAAAGGCGCTGGCCGTGAACGAGTCCGGGGCCGTCAAGGCTTCGGTGCTGGCCGAGTATCCGCTGCACAGTCCGAAACCGGGCTGGGCCGAACAGGATCCGGCCGATTGGAAACGCGCCGCCTTCGAGGCGCTCGCCCGACTCGCCCATGCGCTGGGTCCCGAAGCGAAAGACGTCAAGGGCATCGGCTTGACCGGCCAGATGCACGGATCGGTCTTTTTGGATGCGAACAACGATGTGTTGCGCCCCGCCATTCTCTGGTGCGACCAACGCACGGCGAAGCAATGCGATGACATCACCGCGAAAGTGGGCGCGGATCGCTTGATTCAGATGGTCTGCAATCCGGCATTGACGGGTTTTACCGCGCCGAAAATCCTCTGGCTTCGTGACAATGAACCGGCCGTCTACGAGAAAGTTTGTAAAATTCTCCTGCCGAAGGATTACATCCGCCTGGAGTTGACCGGTGAATTTGCGACGGATGTGGCGGATGCGTCCGGCACGCTCCTGTTCGATGTCCGGAACCGGACATGGCATCGCGAATTGATGTCCCTGCTCGACATACCCGCCGATTTCATGCCGCGCGCCTTTGAAGGCCCGGAGATCACCGGCGCATTGAAACCGGATGTCGCATCGGCGACCGGTCTGCCTCCGGGCATTCCCGTTATCGCGGGCGGCGGCGATCAGGCGGCCGGTGGTGTCGGCTGCGGCATTGTCCGAAGCGGCGTCATTTCCTCGACGGTCGGCACGAGCGGCGTCGTGTTCGCCTTTGCGGACGAGATTAGCCTTGATCCGCAGGGGCGCGTGCATACCTTCTGCCATTCTGTACCGGGCAAGTGGCACGTCATGGGCGTGATGCTGAGCGCGGGCGGATCGCTGCGCTGGTTCCGCGATGCCCTTTGCCAAAGCGAAAAGGCCGTCGCGGCGGAAACCGGCGCCGATCCCTACGAATACATCGCCGGGGCGGCGGCGCGCGTGCCCGCCGGGGCCGAGGGGCTGACGTTCCTGCCGTATCTGACAGGGGAGCGGACCCCGCACAAGGATCCGTACGCAAGGGGGGCGTTTATCGGCCTTTCGCTGCGCCATACCCGTGCCCACATGGCCCGCGCGGTGCTTGAAGGCGTCGCGTTCGGCATGCGGGACAGTCTCGAAATCATCCGGGAAATGGGTGTGCCCATCGAAGAAGTGCGCGCTTCCGGCGGCGGCGCGCGAAGCGCGCTTTGGAGGCAAATCCAAGCCGATATCAACAACGTGCCGCTTGTGCGCATCAACGTGGACGAAGGGCCGGCCTACGGGGCCGCGTTGCTGGCCATGGCCGGAACCGGATTGTGTTCCAGCGTCGAGGAAGCGTGCGACGCCACGATCCGCGTGGTGGACATCTGCGAACCTGACGCGGAGCGTGCGCGGTTCTATGAGCGGTGCTTCAAGGAATACCAGGCCGCATACACGGCGCTTGCGCCGGGATTCCGCCGTGCAGCCGAAATCGGTTGAGAATGCGCGCACGAGCGCGTTGTTTGAGGATATCGTCGGCCCGGAATTCGAGGGGTTACGTCTCGATGTCTATCTTGCAGCGGCGATCGAAGACGCATCCCGATCGTTCCTGCAAAAATTGATCAAGGAGGGACGCGTTACGGTCAACGACGCACCGGCCGTGCGCGCCAGCAAAACCGTTTCCGCCGGTGACGCCGTCGTGGTGGAATTGCCTCCTCCGCCCGAAGAGCGGCCTGTCGCCGAAGACATTCCGTTGGTCGTCGTTTACGAAGACGACGACCTAATCGTCATTGACAAGCCCTCGGGCATGGTTGTGCATCCCGCGCCGGGCCATTCCGCCGGAACCCTCGTCAACGCGCTCATGTTTCACTGCCCTGAAATGGCCGCCGCCGGAGGCGATCCGTACCGCCCCGGCATCGTCCACCGGATCGATCGCCATACTTCCGGGCTGCTGGTCGTGGCCAAGTCATCCGCCGCTTTTCGGGGGCTTGGGAAACAGGTCCGCGAACACGCATTCGACCGGCGCTATCTCGCAATCGTCCGCGGCGAGTTCAAGGAGGATCGCGGGCGCATCAACGTGCCCGTCGGGCGGAGTCTCAGCGATCCGGGGCGCATGTCCGTGACCGGCGTGCGGGGCCGCGAGGCGATTACACGGTTTGAAACCCTTGAACGTTTCCATGTCGCGTCGCTTGTCGGACTCGTTCTTGAAACCGGCCGAACCCATCAGATCCGCGTCCATTTGCGCTATGCCGGGCGGCCCGTCCTTGGCGATCCGGTCTACGGCGTCACCGATTTCGGCAAGTGGCCGGTTTCCCAACAAGTAAAAAATGCGCTTGCCGGTCTCGACGGGCAGGCGCTTCATGCCGAACGGCTCGGTTTCGAGCACCCCGTTACCCATGAAAGGCTGTGTTTTTCCGTGCCGCCGCCCCCGGATTTTCAGGCGGCGCTCGACGCCCTGCGCAAGGAATATTCGGCGCCGCCGTCATAAACCGTCGCCTGTCCCTTCCGAATAGCCGCTTGCCAAAATCAAGGTGAATATTCCCCGTGGCGCCGCGTCTATACTCATGACATAAGGAGCCTCCGATGGGCGTGTTGCTCGACAGGGCGTTGGTGTATCATGGTTCCATGGCCGATTTGCCGGGAACTGCAAGTGTTGGAATGGGTTGCGCGCCGGATGGCGTTCTGGTAGCCCATGCGCGCCAGGGTGACGACGCGGCGTTCGAGGAACTGGTGCGAAGGCATCGGAACGATGTCTACCGGCTGGTGTGTCGCTTCCTACACGACCGTGAAGAGGCATGGGACGTTTCACAGGAAGTGTTTATCAAGGCATATCGCGCGCTGTGGCGTTTTCGTGGGGAGGCACAGTTCAAGACATGGATCATGCACATCGCCGCCAACCAATGCCGCGACCACCTACGAAGACGCCGTGCGCCGTTCGTACCGCTGGACGAAGGTATCCGGTTTGAACGCGCGGCTTCGGCGGGCGAGCCCGACCACGCCGCAGAGGCGCGTGAACTCGGCTTGGCCATCGAACGGGCGCTTGAAACGCTCCCGCACAAGCATCGGCTCGCGTTCGTGTTGCGCGAATACGAGGGAATGAGTTACGAGGAAATGGCCCGCGCGATGCGTTGCCGGATCGGCACGGTCATGAGCCGGCTGCATCACGCGCGGCGCAAATTGCAAGACAAGCTCGCCGAGGCGGGCTTCAGCGAGGATTCGAACCATGGCTGAATGTCGTTGGATGCGAAATGTGGAACGCTGGGTGGACGGGGAAGCGTCCAATCCGGTCGAGGTTGCCACACATCTGGCCTCCTGTCCGGTGTGCCGGGCGCATGAGCGCCGGTTGCGGATGCTCCGGAACGGCGTTGCGGCCGTCGCACAGGCGGAAACCATCGGCGATACGCGCTTTTCAGCCTTCATGGAAGGCATCCGCGAGCGGCGTGACCGGCGTCCGCGCTGGAACTGGGCATGGAAACTGCTCCCCGTGGCCGCAGCCATCCTGATCGTTCTCGGCGGCTCGGTGTATACCTACGAGAGACTGACCATGCCCGGGCCGCCGGTCGTCGAATCGGCTTCGACGGAAATTGAAGAGGCTGCGGTGACCACCTATGCCTCGAACAGCGGCGTGACCACCGTCTGGGTGGTTTCGCGGGACAACGATGTATGGTAGCGGCCCTGCTGGTTCTATGCGCGCTGAGCGCGCCACCCGCAATGCCCTCGACGGGCCCTCCGCCCGTCAGAGTGGACGTCGTGGCGATACACGCGCTCGACGAACCCCGCTCCGGCAAACTGTATGAAGGCGGACTCGAAAGCGTAAAGGCCGCTCTCGAGGATTTGCCCTACAACACCTATCGCCGTCTCGATGCGGCGAATATCCAGGCGCCTTTCAACGAGGATACGATCGTTCCCCTGACGGATCGGCACAGGCTGTACCTGCGGCCCCTCTCGAAAGAACCGCACGACCAAGTGCGCCTGAATGTCCGCCTGCACATGACGCGAAAACCGGAAACCGGCGGCGTTTCCGTGAATGCGATCAATACGACTGTCATTGCCGGGGCGGGACGCCAGGTGAAATTGCGCGGGGTCAAACTCGATCAGGGCGAATTGATTGTCGTCATTACAATACGAAAGTGATGAGCCTATGAAAATCATCGTATCGGGCGCGTCGGGGCTGATAGGGACCGCTCTGGTAGCAGATCAGATGGCCGCCGGTCATGAGGTGGTGCGGCTGGTGCGGGCGCATCGTCCGGAAACGTCTGGCGTCGCATGTTGGAACCCCGAAGCGGGAGAATTGGATCCGTGCATTCTCGACAAGGCCGATGCGATGGTGCATCTTTCCGGTGAGAATATCGCGCAGGGACGCTGGTCCGCCGCACGCAAAGCGCGCATCCGCGACAGCCGCGTCAAGTCAACGGAATGCGTGGTCCAGGCCCTGTTGCACGCGGCCAATCCGCCCAAGACGTTTCTGTGCGCCTCGGCCATCGGCTTTTACGGCAGCCGGGGTGACGAACGGCTGACCGAAACGAGCGGACCGGGGACGGGTTTCCTCGCCGAGGTATGCCAGGCTTGGGAAACCGCAACGCACCCTGCTTCCGATCGAGGCATCCGCGTCGTCAATCTGCGTTTCGGCATGGTATTGAGCGGCGCGGGCGGCGCATTGCGGGCGATGCTGCCCGCGTTCAGGCTGGGAATGGGCGGCATCGTTGGAAACGGCCGCCAATACATGAGCTGGATCGCCATAGATGATCTGGTCGCTGCGATTCGATTGCTCCTTCACAATGAGTCGCTTTCCGGACCCGTCAATATTGTGTCGCCGCATCCTGTTGCCAATTCAGCATTTACAAAAACTCTTGGCCGCATTCTTCACCGTCCCGCTATTATTCCTGTCCCGGCGTTTGCCATCCGGCTTGCCTTGGGTGAAATGGCCGATGCGCTTTTGCTGTCCAGCCAGCGCGTTGAACCCGCCCGTCTCTTGGGTGCGGGTTTTGCGTTTCAATATCCCGACCTTGAAGCGGCATTGAAACAGTGCCTTGCCTGAGAGCGTGTACGGAATGTCCATCGGGAGCTGAACGTAGGACAGACTGTCCAGTCTGTCATTCCCGAAAACGGAAATCTTACAAGGACCGACAGGCTGGACAGTCTGTCCTACGCCCTTTTCGTACACGCTCCGAGGCGCATGGAAAGGCCTTTTCTTTTCAGACATTCATAAGGTCTTGAGTTTGGTTGGCCGGGAAATTAAACGGGATAAAAGCGGGGTGCTATAATGACGGGACAAATGGAAAAGGCAAACGTGTGGGCACACGCGGCGCGTGTGGTGTTTTTCACGGAAGCGGTCCGGATGCGGATGACCTTATGGGTATCCGGCAAGGAGAAAGTGTATGCGCGTATTGGTGACGGGCGGAGCCGGTTACCTGGGTTCGTCGCTGGTTCCGTTGTTGCTCGGCCATGGGCATTCCGTTCGTGTGTTCGACCGGTTTTGCTTCGGGGAGGATTCGCTGGGGGCCGTCAAGGATCACCCGGCATGCGAGATCGTGCGCGGCGATATCCGGCGGCTTCAGGAGGCGCCCGGCTTGCTGGACGGAATCGAGGCCATTGTCCATTTGGCGAGTCTTTCAAACGATCCGTCCTGCGATCTCGATCACGACATGACCCACGATGTCAATGTCGAAAGCACGCGCGAACTGGCCAAGAAAGCCGTGCAGCAGGGGGTGCGGCGTTTTGTGTTCGCTTCGTCGTGCAACGTCTATGGAAAAGGCGTGTTCGACGTGCTCGACGAGGAAAGCCCGCCGAATCCCGTGTCGGCGTTCGGGGCCAGCAAACTCGAAGGCGAACGCATCGTGTTGGGCATGAAAAGCGCATTCTTCGAGCCGGTCGTGGCGCGCACGGCGACGATGTTCGGCTGTTCTCCGCGGATGCGTTTCGACGTGGCGGTCAATCACATGGTGGCGACGGCCTTGCGTACGGGCGGGATCAAGGTGCTTGGGGGCGGTGGACAATGGCGGCCGTTCATCCATGTGCGCGATGCCGCGCGTGCCGTGATCCTGCTTCTTGAAGCCTCCGGCGATGACGTTTCGGGGCAGATTTTCAACGTGGGCGCCGATGCGCTCAATTGCCGGATCCTCGATCTGGCCCGGCAGGTCGCGGAAGCCATCGGCTCCGTCGAGATTGAAGTGGCGAAAGATGACGATGATCTTCGTACGTACCGCGTGCGGTTTGGCAAAATCCGCGACGTCGTAGGATTCCATTCGGAATACAGCATTGGGGATGGCATCGGTGAATTGCGCAAGGCGATCGAGGGGGCCTCGGATGACCCGTTTGCCGAGGCATACTCAAACGTGCGCCGGATGAAAAAATTGCTGGCGACGCCCGTGGATGAAGGCGGCGAACCGATTGCGGCGCGGTTCGTCAGCGTGTTGCGGCCCTGCCTGGGCGGAGAAGAAGAGGCCGCCGTTCTCGAAGCGCTGCGCAGTGGATGGCTGACCTCCGGGCCGCAGGTTCAGGCTTTCGAGAAAGCCTTCGCGGAAACGGTGGCCGCGCCGCACGCGATAGCCGTTTCGTCGTGTACCGCGGCGCTGCACCTGTGTTTGGTTGCCTTGGGCGTGCAACCGGGCGACGAGGTGATTACATCGCCGTTGACGTGGGCCTCGACGGGCAACACGATTCTTAACATGGGCGCGAAGGTTGTGTTCGCGGATGTCCGCCCCGGGTCGTTGAATATCAATCCGGACGCCGTGGAACGCGCGATTACCCCGCGTACCCGCGTGATTATGCCCGTGGACATGGCGGGACTTCCGTGTGATCTCGACGCGATTCATGCGATTGGCCGCAGGCACGGGATTCCGGTCGTCGAGGATGCGGCCCACGCGCTGGGCGCGGCGTACAAGGGAACGCCCATCGGCGCATACAGCGAATACACCTGTTTCAGTTTCTACGCGATCAAGAACATCACGACCATGGAAGGCGGCGCCATCACCGTCAAGGATGCGAACATGGCCGCACGGCTGCGCATGCTGGCCGCGAACGGCATGGCGGATACCGCTTGGGAACGTTATGGTCGCAGCGCCGTCGCGCATCCTTCCGAGGTCGTCGAACCCGGCTACAAGTACCTGCTGGGAAACGTCGGCGCGGCGATGGGCGTCGAACAACTCAAGAAATTCGCCCAGTTCAAGGCGGCGCGGCGGCGGCTTGCCCACATGTACCGCACCGCTTTGGAAGGCGTTGACGAAATCCGGCTGCCGGAAACGTCCGACGAGTCGGATCACGCCTGGCATTTGTTCATCATCCGGTTCAGGCTCGATCGCCTGATAAAGACGCGCGACGAACTCGCCGCGGCGCTGCGGCGCGAAAACATCGGCACCGCGATCAATTTCTTCGGGCTGCACCTGCACCGTTACTATCGCGAAGCGCTCGGCATGCGCCCCGAAGATTTACCCGAAGCGACGGCGGCCTCGTACGAGGTGTTGTCGCTGCCGTTGCATCCGGGGATGACCGACAAGAACGTGCATGAAGTGGTCGAGGCCCTCAAAAAAGTGCTTGCGCACGCGCGCAAGACGGGGTAATGCGATGTTCGCGGGCAAAAAAGTGGTGGTTGTCATGCCGGCCTACAACGCCGCGGCCACGCTCCGCCGGACCTATGAGGAGGTGATGGCGCAGGGGGTCGTGGACGAGGTGGTGTTGGTGGATGATGCCAGCAAGGACGACACGGTGGCGATTGCGCAGACGCTGCCCCGGACGACCGTGCTGGCTCATCCGAAGAATCGCGGATACGGCGGCAACCAGAAATCCTGCTACAAACTGGCCCTCGAACTTGGCGCGGACATTGTCATCATGGTCCATCCCGATTACCAGTACACGCCGCAATTGATCCCCGCGATGGCCTGTCTGGTTGGAAACGGGCTGTATCCCTGCGTGCTCGGTTCGCGGATTTTGGGCGGGCACGCGCTGCAAGGAGGGATGCCCGTCTGGAAATACATCGCCAACCGGGCGTTGACGTTCGTGGAAAATGTGCTCTTAGGCGCGAAACTCAGCGAATATCACACGGGCTATCGCGCCTTTTCCCGCGAACTCCTCGAAAATCTGGATTTAAGCTGGAACTCGGACGATTTTGTGTTCGACAATCAGATGATTGCGCAAATTTTGTGGGCTGGATACGCCATCGGCGAGGTGACATGTCCTACGAAATACTTTGCGGAGGCATCGTCCATCAATCTGCGGCGCAGTATCGCCTACGGGATCGGTTGCCTGAAAACGGCGGTAACGTTTCGGCTTGCGAAAATGGGGATCATTTCCTCGAAATTGTTTCCATCCTCCGGGATTCGGCCGACGTGACGCACCCTCTTGAAAACCGAAACCGCTTCCAGGATTTTTTCGAGAACGAGGGATATGTCGCGCTTAAAAATCATCTTTATAATTATAGATTGCGCAAAAGAGCCGTGGAACGCGTGTTTCGCGACGAAACCCCGTCGCTCATCCTGGAAGTGGGCAGCGGCATATCGCCCATTATCACCGGGGACGGCCGGGTCGTCTATTCTGAATTGTCGCCCTCCGCATGCGCCGTATTGAGGGTGCTTACGCCGCAGGGGCGGCATGCCGCCGCCGATGCCACGCGCCTACCGTTTGCCTCCGGGGTATTCAGCCACGCAATCGCCTCCGAAGTCGTCGAACATATCGAAGACGACCGCGCCGCACTGCACGAACTGGCGCGCGTCTTGCGGCCCGGTGGAAGGCTGATCCTGACGTTTCCGCACCGCCGCGATTATTTCGGCGTGGACGATCGCTATGTGAGACATTGGCGGCGGTACGACGAGTCCGACATGGCCGAACGGCTGGCCGGGGCCGGATTCGCAATAGTCCAAACGGAAAAAGTACTGGGCCCTTTTGAGAAACTCGTCATGAGTCTGGCCGTGCGATGTTTTGAAATATGGGCAAGGCGGCGATCTTCGAGCGTGGACGGAATGGAGAAAATGGGCAAGATAAACGATCCGGGCAGCAGCCGATCCGCTTCGGCTATCCCGGCCAGTCCTTCCGCCAAACCACATCCGGATTATTGGCGTTGGTTGGCGCCCTTGTGGGCCTTCGTGAATACCGTTGCCTGTGTGATCGCGGCGGGCGACGCGTGGATGGTTCCCCGGAGATGGGCGAGCGTATTGCTTATCGTGGCGGTAAAAGCGTGAGGTTTTCCACCGAGCGGGACGGCTTTTTCTGGCGTAAACGCCGGCGGTTGTGGTAAGGTAATATCGCTTGGGAGCAAAACGAGGTATGCGAACGTGACGGATCATCAAAAACTTGCCTTGTTCTTTGCGTTGATACTGTTTGTCGGCGTTCCCTATCTGGGACAAATGGCGAAGAAAGAAAGAGCCGGCGAAGCCGAGACGATTGCGCCGGTAAAGGGTGAAAAACCCAATGCGCCGCCGGTAAAACTTGAACCGCCCTTATTGACCGAGGCCAGCCTGACCAATTCGCAGTGGGAATTGACCATTTCAGGCATCAAGGCGCGTGTCACGTTGTTGGCCGGGGGGAAAGCCGTCGCGGAGACCGATAGTTCCATTATCGGGACCATTCAAGGCACATGGTCGGTCAAAGGTCCCGACCTGACCGTAACGGCGACGGCGATGGGCCAGACCAAAACCACGACGTTGAAAATCAGCGGATCGAATATCATCGTCGAGGGAAAACCAATTAAGAGGCTGATGTGACATGAAATGTTCCAGGCGCCGGGTTTCAATGTCCCGATCCCCGAAGTCTGGAATGTGAAAATCGGGTTATGAAGGAGGATGGCGCAATGCGAATGTCGTGGCTGTTAGGTGCGGTGATTCTTGTCTGGGCGGTTGGTTGCGGCAAGACGACCGAGAAGGTGGTCGAAAAGGCCGCGGAAAAAGCCGCGGAAAAGGCCATTCAAACGGAAATGGGCAAGGAAGCCAAGGCCGAAGTGGACGTGCAGGGCGGATCGGTGAAAATCGTCTCGCAGGAGGGGACCGAACAAGTGAGCGTTTCGACCCAGGACGGCCAGACGACGGTCACAAGCCAATCCGAAGGAGCGAAGTCGGTCATCGGCCCGGGCGCAACAGTGCCGGAGAATTTCCCAAAGGATATACCGGTCTACGCGGGCGCCGAGATTCTCGTTTCAGCGGAAGATGTCGAAGCGAAAACCTACATGGTGCAGGCGCGCACCAAGGATCCCGTGGAGACCGTCGGGGCTTATTATAAAAAAGAACTCGCCGGACAGGGGTGGACCGAATCGCAAAACGTAACGCAGACCACCCCGGCCCCCATGCAAATGATTTCCTTTACGAAAGGGGAACGACAATTGACGGTTATCATCCATTCCACTGACGATGCCACGACACTGACGATTCAGACCAGCGGAAGCTAGTTGCATGAATCCTTACCAATCGGAGGGTTGGTCATGCCGATGTCCATGGAGCAATTGATGCGGGGGGCGCTCGAGCAGCGCGCGTCCGATATCCATTTGAAGACGGGCAATCCGCCTATCTATCGGGTTGACGGCGATTTGCGGCGGCTTGACGACGAGCCGCTAACCGAGGATCGCATGATGGAACTTCTCGGTGTCATTGCTTCGCCGTCCGATATCGCCAAGTTTCAGAAAGTCATGGATTTGGATTGCTCCTATATGTACGAGGGCATTGCGCGATTCCGGGTCAATGTATGCCGGGATGATGGCGATACGCGTATTGTCATGCGTCTTATCCCATTGCAGATCAAGACGATAGACGAACTGGGCCTTCCGCCGGTGCTTCGGAAAATCTGTACGGGAAAAAACGGGTTGGTATTGGTTACAGGGCCGACCGGCAGCGGGAAATCCACCACGCTTGCGGCCATGATTAATGAAGTCAACGAGAAATTGCCCGTGCATGTGATTACGGTGGAGGATCCACTCGAATTCGTGCATCAGGACAAGACGGCCATCATCACGCAGCGAGAAGTAGGACACGACACCTTGTCGTTTGCGAATGCGCTTCGCGGGGCCTTGCGGCAGGATCCGGACGTGATACTCATCGGGGAAATGCGCGATGCGGAAACGGTCCGGACGGCCTTGGCCTCGGCGGAAACCGGCCACTTGGTGTTTTCCACTTTGCATACCGTGGATGCCGTGGAGACGCTGAACCGCATCATTGACTTTTTCGAGCCTCATCAGCAACTTCAAATTAGAAAACAACTTGCGAGTGTGCTTCGGGCTGTTGTCTCCCAGCGCATCGTGCCACTGGCCAGTGCCACGGGGCGTTGTGTCGCGGCGGAAATCCTTGTGGGAAACCGGACCATCCGGGAGTTTATCGAACAGGGCAAGAGTTTCAAGGATATCGTGAAATTGATCGAAGAGGGGCACGATCAATACGGCATGCAGACTTTCGATCAGGCCCTTTATGATCTGTATAAGGCCGGGAAAATTACCGCCGAGATCGCGTTGATGAACGCGACCAGCGCAAAGGATCTCAAACTTCGGCTTCAGGGATTGCGTGTCAACTGAATCATGGTACTACCGGCGGGCATTCGGCGGATTCTGGCGGTCGCGGGGATGGCGGCGATGGCCGCCGGTTTCGCGGCCGGAGAAGAAAACCTGCTGAAAAATGGCGGTTTTGAAGAGGTGGACGGCGGCAAACCCGTCCATTGGAATCTTTTTGTCCAACCGGAACCGGCCGCGGAAGGCCGCTTGGATACTCAAACGGTTGCGGAGGGTTCATACGCCGCATGGTTGCGTAATCCCGACACCTACGCCAAGGATCCTTGTAACAACTGGAGCCAGAATGTTTCTCCGGTTGCGGCAGGTCGGTCGGTCGTCGCGGGGGGGCGTGTCAAAACGGCTGGTTCGGCCAATGCCTCCATCTGGGTCCAATGCTGGCGCAAAGATCCATGGGGCGTGTTGCGTGTCGCCAGCACCGGCGACGCCATGCCCGTGCAAGGGGAATCGGATTGGAAATCGGTGGCGGTCCGTTTGACGGTTCCCCCGGACACGGATTTTATCGTCGTTCGATGCGTCATTCGCGGCGCCGGGTGCGCATGGTTTGACGATTTGCGCTTGATTGAGGCGGAACCTGCCCCGTCGGAAACCGGGGAAAAGCCGGCGCCGGTTTCGGTCCCGAAGCCGCCGGCCGAACGCGATGCGGTCCTGTCCGACCTGGCGCGAGAAACGGCCTCCATGGCCAAGGCGATCGAGTCGTTGCGCGAAACCAACGAAACGCTGCGGCAGGATTTGATCCGCATGCGCGAAGAGATCGAGGCGATGCGAAAAAATATCGAGTCCCGCGAACCGCCCGCGCCGCCCGTGAAAAACGCGCCGCCGCTGGTGCCACACGAGTACACGGAAAAGGAGCCCCAACCATGAATGCTGTAATCGCCATCGCCCTCCTGGCCGGCGTGGCCGCCGGCGGAATCGTCTGGTTCGGCTGGGCTTTTGCGCAAAACGCCGTGGCTGTGCAGCAGGCGAAGAAAGCGCCCGTCCAAGCCGGGACGCCCAAGGAGCCATCCGCCAACAAGGAAAGTACATCCCGTTCATAATGAAGTGGTACGACAGTAATATTATGTACTTGTTTGTTGGATATAAACGGTTCGTGGAAACCCTTTTTTCAAGGGTGTTTTTTCGTTCTTTTCACCGGGAAAGACGCATTTGTTCCTGATAGCGGCTCTTGCCCCGGCGGCATTGCGGGCCGCGCGTTTACGACAAGCGCGCAAGGGCATGAAGGACAAGAGGGGCGCCGGGGGCTTCAGTCAGGGCGCGCCCGCGGGGAATATCGCCGATGTTCCTTGCGTCCTTTTCGCTTGGGCATTTCTACAATAGAATAAATATACAATAAAATAGTATATCTATGTGTTCTACAGCATAGCGCCGATCGGGTGTTTCGGGGTCTGTATTCGGGACAGAAAAAAAGTCTTGACAAATGGGTTTCTTTGTGCTATTGTATTTGCTCCTGACGCGGAGAAGATGTTGCGTGGACGGACGGCGGCCCTGCTGGAAACAGGGGGGTTGACAAGACGTCGAAGATGTGGTAACATACTTCCCCGGTTAGGAGCGAATCGCCCGGCAGAGCGCTGGAACAACTAGCGCCGAGGTAGGTTGAGCGGCGCTGGTGATTTTGTGTCTGGCGCGGGTAGAGTCGGTGCTCTTTGAAAATTGAATACGGTGTATGTTGAAAACACCATACTTGTGTGAGTGCGAGAATTTTGGTTCTCGCATACCCCAAGACATTCCTGTAACACAATTGCAGGGAGTCAAACTCGTTTCCAAGCGGGAGGCGTGGACGGCGAAGCCGTTTGGCCTTTCGTGAGATTTTTATCGGAGAGTTTGATCCTGGCTCAGAACGAACGCTGGCGGCAGGCTTCATACATGCAAGTCGCGCGATTAAGACCCGCAAGGGTGAATAAAGCGGCGAACGGGTGAGTAACAGGTGGATAATCTGCCCTTCGGCGGGGGACAACGGCTGGAAACGGCCGCTAATACCGCATGTGGTTGCCGGGACTCGGGTTCCGGCAAAGAAAGGAGCTGCAAGGCTCCACCGAAGGATGAGTCCGCCCCCCATTAGCTAGTTGGCGGGATAATAGCCCACCAAGGCTTTGATGGGTAGCCGAGCTGAGAGGTTGATCGGCCACACTGGAACTGAGACACGGTCCAGACACCTACGGGTGGCAGCAGTAGGGAATATTGGACAATGGGCGAAAGCCTGATCCAGCCATGCCGCGTGAGTGACGAAGGCCTTCGGGTCGTAAAACTCTTTTCTGAGGGAAGAACATCCGGGGTAGGAAATGCCCCCGGCTTGACGGTACCTCAGGAATAAGCAACGGCTAACTCCGTGCCAGCAGCCGCGGTAATACGGAGGTTGCGAGCGTTGTTCGGAATAACTGGGCGTAAAGGGAGCGCAGGCGGTTTGGTCAGTTCAAAGTGAAAGCCCGGGGCTTAACCTCGGAAGTGCTTTGGATACTGCCTTACTCGAGTTCGTGAGAGGAAAGCGGAATTCCAGGTGTAGCGGTGAAATGCGTAGATATCTGGAGGAACACCGGTGGCGAAAGCGGCTTTCTGGCGCGATACTGACGCTGAGGCTCGAAAGCATGGGGAGCGAACAGGATTAGATACCCTGGTAGTCCATGCCGTAAACGTTGTGCACTAGGTGTAGGAGGTATCGACCCCTTCTGTGCCGCAGCTAACGCATTAAGTGCACCGCCTGGGGAGTACGGTCGCAAGACTGAAACTCAAAGGAATTGACGGGGGCCCGCACAAGCGGTGGAGCATGTGGTTTAATTCGAGGCAACGCGAAGAACCTTACCCAGGCTTGACATCCCGTGCTACCCTGTGAAAGCAGGGGTTCCCTTCGGGGACGCGGAGACAGGTGTTGCATGGCTGTCGTCAGCTCGTGTCGTGAGATGTTGGGTTAAGTCCCGCAACGAGCGCAACCCTTGTTCCTAGTTACCAGCGGTTCGGCCGGGCACTCTAGGAAGACTGCCGGTGATAAGCCGGAGGAAGGTGGGGACGACGTCAAGTCATCACGGCCCTTACGCCTGGGGCTACACACGTGCTACAATGGCCGGTACAAAGGGACGCAATACCGCGAGGTGGAGCTAATCCCAAAAAGCCGGTCTCAGTTCGGATTGGAGTCTGCAACTCGACTCCATGAAGTCGGAATCGCTAGTAATCGCGCATCAGCTACGGCGCGGTGAATACGTTCCCGGGCCTTGTACACACCGCCCGTCACATGACCCGAGTCGGGTGCACCCGAAGTCGCTGGCCCAACCCGCAAGGGAGGGAGGCGCCGAAGGTGTGCTTGGTGAGGGGGATGAAGTCGTAACAAGGTAGCCGTACCGGAAGGTGCGGCTGGATCACCTCCTTTCTAAGGAGTAACCATACCGGCGTGCCCATGGGCATGGCCGGAGGTCGACGCACAGGCATGGCGTCCAACATGCACCGTATTCAGCGTTCAGAGGGCGGACCGCCAAACGCTTACCGGCATGGGCCCGTAGCTCAGATGGTTAGAGCGCACGCCTGATAAGCGTGAGGTCGGTAGTTCGATTCTACTCGGGCCCACCAACCTACACCGTGAGCGTGTGCGGCCCGAAGGGATCCGACGCGCCGGGGATGTAGCTCAGTTGGGAGAGCGCGGGCTTTGCAAGCCTGAGGCCGACGGTTCGATCCCGTTCATCTCCACCAGGGATGGGCGGACGGCCCGGCGATGAGCGCGATGGTTTTCGCGCGGCTGCGGAATGCGGCTGGCGCATAGGTCTTTGACAGTTGAATGCAAGGGTAACAAAAGGCAACTTGCACTTAGAAGCGCATTGGTAATACCCAATCTCACCTGCTTTCCGCGAGGGAAGCGGTGTTATTACGGTTTTTGAGCCAAGCTACTAAGGGCGTGCGGTGGATGCCTTGGCACCGAGAGGCGATGAAGGACGTAGTTACCTGCGATAAGCCACGGTTTGCTGGAAGCAAGCTACCCGTGGATCTCCGAATGGGGCAACCCCGCCTGGCAAACCCAGGCGATTTCCGGCTGAATACATAGGCCGGGAAGGCGAACCGGGAGAACTGAAACATCTCAGTACCCCGAGGAAAAGAAAGAAAATCTCGACTCCGCTAGTAGTGGCGAGCGAACGCGGAACAGCCTAAACCACAAGTATGTCATAGACCGTAGTCGTTGTGCTTGTGGGGTCGCGGGACGCGATGCCGGAGCGTTACGGAGCTCCGGGGAAGTTACCAATCCAACCTTTAGCCGAACCGCGCTGGATAAGCGCGACCATAGACGGTGATAGTCCGGTAGGCGAAAAGGGTTGGACTTCCCATTCGTGTTCCCAAGTAGCGCGGGTCACGTGAAACCCCGTGTGAATCCGGGAGGCCCATCTCCTAAGGCTAAGTACTACTCGGTGACCGATAGTGAACCAGTACCGTGAGGGAAAGGTGAAAAGCACCCCGAAAGGGGAGTGAAATAGTACCTGAAACCGCATGCCTACAATCAGTGGGAGGACTATGTTCGCGCAAGCGGACAGTCTGACCGCGTGCCTATTGCATAATGAGCCAGCGAGTTACTCTGTGCAGCGAGATGAAGGGCTTATGGTCCATAGTCGAAGCGAAAGCGAGTCTGAATAGGGCGCACAGTTGCACGGAGTAGACCCGAAACCGGGTGATCTATCCATGGCCAGGGTGAAGTCTCCGTAAAAGGAGATGGAGGCCCCGACCAGTGGCAGTTGAAAATGCCTTGGATGAGCTGTGGATAGGGGTGAAAGGCCAACCAAACTCGGAAATAGCTGGTTCTCCCCGAAATAGCTTTAGGGCTAGCGTCGTACGGTAATTGGCGGGGGTAGAGCACTGAACGGGCTAGGGGTCTCACCAGACTACCGAACCCGATCAAACTCCGAATACCGCCAATGGAACTACGGCAGTCAGACTACGTGAGATAAGTTGCGTGGTCGAGAGGGAAATAGCCCAGACCGTCAGCTAAGGTCCCTAAATCCGGCTAAGTGGTAAAGGATGTGTAGTCGCATAGACAACCAGGATGTTGGCTTAGAAGCAGCCATTCATTCAAAGAGTGCGTAACAGCTCACTGGTCGAGTGATTATGCGCCGAAAATTCAACGGGGCTAAGCCGGGTACCGACGCTACGGGCTTCGCGCTAGACGCGGAGCGGTAGGGGAGCATTCCATGCCGGGTAGAAGCGTGACCGAGAGGACGCGTGGACTGCATGGAAGCGATCATGCTGGCATCAGTAACGAAAAGACAGGTGAAAAACCTGTCCGCCGAAAATCCAAGGGTTCCCGTACAAGGTTAATCCGGACGGGGTTAGTCGGAACCTAAGCCGAGGCCGACAGGCGTAGGCGATGGAAAACAGGCACAAAGATTCCTGTACCACCGTGTCACCGTTTGAGCGATGGGGCGACGCAGGAGGATAGGGCAGCCATCTGACGGATGGTGGTCTAAGCGTGCAGGAGGCCGTCCAGGCAAATCCGGGCGGCATAACTCCGAGGCGTAAAGGGACGTGGATCCTTCGGGTGAAGCGGATTGTCCGATTCCACACTGCCAAGAAAACCCTCTAGCGAGGTGGCCGGTGTCCGTACCGTAAACCGACACAGGTGGATGAGAAGAGTATTCTAAGGCGCTCGGGTGAACTCTCCTTAAGGAACTCGACCAATTAGCCCCGTAACTTCGGAAGAAGGGGTGCTTTGGCCGGTGAAGGGCTTGCCCCGTAAGCTGGCTGGAGTCGCAGTTAAGTGGCTCAGGCGACTGTTTAACAAAAACACAGGTCTCTGCTAAGTCGTAAGACGACGTATAGGGACTGACGCCTGCCCAATGCCGGAAGGTTAACGGGAGAAGTTAGCGATAATTCGTTATTGCGAAGCTTTGAACCGAAGCCCTGGTTAATGGCGGCCGTAACTATAACGGTCCTAAGGTTAACGATTCGCTAGCCTTAGTAAAACTGAACCATATGCGGGAAACTCCTCAAAAACCGCCCGGTACTCGCCGATGAATGCGGCAGTAAAAATCCGGCGGACATGGGGACAATCCGCAGGGAAGGCCTGGTTTGCGCCAGGAACCCTCAGAGACTTTACGTTCGGGAGTGTTGCTATGAGACTTGATGCACAATGGATAGCAGGTTTTGTGGATGGCGAAGGTTGTTTCTATGTGGGGATCAATCCGCATGAGGACATGTCCGTGAAATACCAGATTCTTCCGGAATTCACGGTCGTGCAACCCAAGCGGGATGTTCAGATCCTCCACGCGCTCAAGGCCTATTTCGGATGTGGCGTGGTTCGCGTGAATCACGACGACCGGATGGCTTACAGAGTGCGCGGCCAGAAGGACCTTCTGGAGCGCATCGTTCCATTCTTCATCAAGCACCCGCTGAAGACGAAGAAGCACGTGGACTTCATCAAGTTCAGGCGTATTCTCCGCTTAATGGAGGCGGGCGGACATCTGACCGCGGAAGGCGTCGCAGAGATTAGGCGCATCGCGGCCCGGATGAACCGAGCAGACTCAAGATAAAGTCCGACTTTTCTGGAAACAGATAAGAGCAATCGAGCGAAATTCCTTGTCGGGTAAGTTCCGACCTGCACGAATGGCGTAACGATCTGAGCATTGTCTCGAGGAGGGGCCCGGTGAAGTTGCACTACCAGTGAAGATACTGGTTACCCGCGATAGGACAGAAAGACCCCGTGCACCTTTACTACAACTTGATATTGGATTTTGTTTTAGTTTGTATAGGATAGGTGGGAGGCGTCGAAGCTGGGGCGCTAGCCTCGGTGGAGCCAACCTTGGAATACCACCCTGATTAAAATGGAATTCTAACCCCGATCCCGTGAAGCCGGGCGGGGGACAGTGTCTGGTGGGTAGTTTGACTGGGGCGGTCGCCTCACAAAGAGTAACTGAGGCGCCCCAAGGTTCCCTCAGCATGTTTGGAAATCATGCGTCGAGCGCAAAGGCATAAGGGAGCTTGACTGCGAGACACACACGTCGAGCAGGTACGAAAGTAGGGCTTAGTGATCCAGCGGTTCCGTATGGAAGGGCCGTTGCTCAACGGATAAAAGGTACGCCGGGGATAACAGGCTGATCTCCCCCAAGAGTTCACATCGACGGGGAGGTTTGGCACCTCGATGTCGGCTCGTCACATCCTGGGGCTGAAGCAGGTCCCAAGGGTTCGTCTGTTCGCCGATTAAAGTGGCACGCGAGCTGGGTTCAGAACGTCGTGAGACAGTTCGGTCCCTATCCATCGCGGGCGCAGGAGATTTGAAGGAATCCGCCCTTAGTACGAGAGGACCGGGGTGGACGGACCTATGGTGTTCCGGTTGTCACGCCAGTGGCAGCGCCGGGTAGCTATGTCCGGAAGGGATAAGCGCTGAAAGCATCTAAGCACGAAACCCATCCAAAGATAAGATCTCCCATGACCTTCGGGTCACTGAAGAGCCCATGAAGACTACGTGGTTGATAGGCTGGAGGTGTAAGCGCTGTGAGGCGTTCAGCTTACCAGTACTAATCGCTCGTGAGGCTTGGCCTAACATTGCGGCACGTGGGCAATAGGCGTGCCGCGCCATCATCACGCGCTTGAAATGCGGTTGTTTGCGTTATCCTTGCGTTCGCTGTCACAGGTTTTTGCCGGTGGCTATAGCGGTGGGGTCACACCCGTTCCCATTCCGAACACGGTCGTTAAGCCCACCAGCGCCCATGGTACTGCCCGGGTAACTGGGTGGGAGAGTAGGTCGTCGCCGGCTCAATTGGAAGCCCCGCGGTTCGTTTCGACGAATCGCGGGGTTTTGTTTTTTCGGAATGATTTTTCCAAAACGTACCGATTTTTTGAAATCTTTCCCCCGGGTCCCGCCATTCTAGCGAGGGGCAAAGAATCGGGGATTTTTCTCGACAAATCGCTGTACGAGTGTTTCAATGAACGAACGTTTCCGTTGTTTCATGTACCACCAGCCGAGCAGGGAAACTCCCAAGGCCCCCAGCGTGTCAACGATCAGGTCCCACATCGTGTCTGTCAGCCCCGACAAATCGCCGCGCATTGGCTTCTGCATGTTGGTCCCAAAGAGTTGATCCATGGAGAATTCGAATATTTCCCAGATGGCGCCCATGGCCACGGCAAACAAAAACGAAAAAAAGGCAACGAATTGTGGATGCAGATGGACATCAATCCGCTCATCCTCATTGAGGATGAAGACGAGTAAAAAGCCGAGAAGGCCGAGGAGCATACCGGAATTAAAATGGAGGGCGATGTCCCACCACCAAATCCGCTCGTAGAACATGCGCACTTCACCCAGAAACACGGCAGCAAACGCGAAAACGATTGTAAAAGCCTGGATTTCGGGGGGAATATTCACCGGAAGCCGTCTGTGAAGCAGTATCGGCGTCATGGTTAACGCCATGAGCATAACGACCAGACAAACGGATAACCAGATGCCTTCATAAACGAGGAAAGGCAATTCAACCGCCATAATCAACAACAGAACTGTCACCGTTATTCGATGGATGCGCGCAACAATATCATTTTCATCTTTGGCCGGCGCCGTTGCAGATTCCTTGTTCCTGAAATTTTCATCCATGTCGCGTTCGGCGTTGTCTTTGGGTTTTTCAGAAGCAACAAAAGTCCTTTGGATGGCCGATGTGCGGATCCGTTGTCAACGGGGTTTTCCTGTCTTCATTCGGATATCGGCGTTTGTCCGTGGACGCATAAAGGCGTTTGTCGTCAAAATGTTGAAATCCGTTGAACATTCATGAATTGCCCGGTGCGGCGATCATTTGTTCAATGGCTTGGCGCAATGCCGGGTTGGCGGCCAGCGCTTTTTTGAAAAAGTCCACGGCGCGGTTTGTTTGGCCGCCGGCCAGCGCGATTTGTCCCATGTTGAGGGCCGCTTTCGCCACCATATCCGTATGGCGCTCGTCCGGGGTGATGCGCAGGACCGTCTCGTAATGCCGCGCGGCTTGGGCGTAATCCCGGCGGCCGGCCAGGATGCGCCCGAGCGAGAGGTGCGCTTCGAGTTCTTCATCCCAAAACGGCTCATTGCCGCCTGGCCCAAGGGGGCCTTTCTTTTCCTTGTATAACGCGACCACGGCCTCGTAGTGCCGTTTGGCGCCGGGAATGTTCTTGGAAATGTCCTGATAGGTAACGGCCAAATTGAAATGGACGCGCGACGATTTAGGGTTTTTGGCGAGCGTGTCGCGGAAGAGCGTTTCGTTGTCGCGCCAGTCGTTGTTTCGGATCGCCGTCATGGTCAACAACGCCGGAATGGCCGCGCAAACGCCGGCCAGAACGGCCCGTCGCGGCCAGGGATGGGTCAACAGCGGTTCAGTGAGGCACGCGAGTGCACAAAGAAAACCGGCCAAAGGCACATACATCCAGTGTTCCGCCATCGGGGCGTTCAAGGGGATGAGACCCGAAATGGGAAACCATGCGATGAGAAACCATCCGATTCCCAAGGCGACCAGCCGGCGGCCGCGCCACAGCGCCCAGAAGAATCCCGTGATCATGGCCAAGAGCAACAGGGCGCCGATGGGCGCCGCCATGAGTGGAGTATGATCGAGCGATCGTTCCATGTGCAATCCGGTCGGGATGAAAATCAGTTTCCAATACCAGGCGAAGGACTGGCCGCATTCGATGATTCGCTGTCCAAACGTCGAAGGGGGCGGCGGACTCGATGCGAAGCGAAGAACGGTGCTTCGCAATACGGCATAGGTCATGAGAATCACGAACCAAAGGCCGATGGGGATTGCGCGACAAAAACGAAGGTTTTTCGCGGTTTTTCCGTCAATCGGGCGAAGCAAGACAATCAGGACCAGCAGGAACGGGAAGATCATGGCGGATTCCTTGCACATCAGGGCGGCTGTGAACGCAAGGGATCCGCCGATGATGCCCGCCCAACGCTGTTGCGCGGTTTCGTCGCGCAGGGAAAGCCAAATCCCGAGAAATCCCAGTGCAGCGGCCATGGGATCCGCGCGTCCGCTGATGTAGGCGACGGCTTCCGTGTGCAAGGGATGGATTATGAACAGGATCGGCACGACGGCGCATATCCACGCCGAAGCGCCGAGGCGCAACAAGATTGCGCATAAAAACAGCGCGGCAAGGATATGCCATGCCAGATTGGTCAAATGAAACAGAAAAGGGCTGAGGTCGGGTATAGGGCGTTGCGGGGCATCCGGCGCCGGCGCCGAGTATGAAATCAGAAAATCGGCCATAAAACTCGCGGCGACCAACGGGCGGTAGAAATTGCCGGCGCCGCGGCCGAAAGGATGTTGATCCTCGCGAAACAATTGCCAGAATTCGGTGGGATCTTGGACATGCTTGTTCACCAGCACAGACGAGGCGTCATCCCAGACGAAATCGTTGGTAAATGTATTGGCATAGGCGAGAACACCCGCCAAGACAATCGCCGTCATCAGGGCGGGGACGGGGATGCCCGCTTCTTGGGTCTTGCGCCGATCGTCCATCGAAGGCGTTACTCGGCCATCACTTTCCAGGTTTTTCCGGGGATTTTGAGGTATTCGAGCACCACGCCTTTTTTATTTCCGACAAAATCCACCAAGCGGCAATTGAAAAACTCTTCCCCCTTGCGCACACGGACATTTTCGGTTATCCATGAACTTGTGTCCAACGGATCCCGCACCGTTTGGGAGGCATCGTAAATGGGATGCCTCACGTCAAGGAAGGCATAAATTTCGCCCGTGGCGTTGTCATCGAAAAATCCCTTGATGGTTATATACGGCGTGGTGACTTCCAATTCGGCCCTTTCCTTGAGCCGCTGCATGGTAAGTCCAATGGGCTCAAGGACTTCATAGGCGGAAATGGCGCCCAAAATGAGGAGGAAGCGGTTTTGATCGCGGGCTTTGCGAATTATTTCCTGAATGTCGTAGGTGATCATCCGCAAAGCCTGTTTCCCATTTTCCGATCCCTGATTCTGCTGTTTGGCCAGCTTGAGATCCGCAACCACCTTGTCGCGAATTTCCATTGTAATATTAAGATTCCTGACATGGGGACCTTGAGCGACAATGGCCTCCAAAGGCTGTAAGACCGGGCGTATTTTCGCGGCGATTTCTTCAGGAGTCGGTGGCGGGGGCGCCTGTTCTTCCGGTGGAGGTGGGGGGGGCGCCGGAGCGCTGCATGCCGCCAACAGCAAAATGATGATTCCACTCACTGCCAACATTTTTTTCATGGTTCGCTCCTCCGGGTAACTGTCATAAGCCTGAACGCATTATAAGCATGAGACATGGAAATATCCACCATTATTTTGTCATTGGGCTTTGCGTCCCGATGTTCGATCATTGGGCCGAAATGGCGGCTACGGCCTTCGACACGACCTCTGAAACGGCCTTGCTCATGGCCGCCGGCAGGGCGCCGTTTTCATTTCGTTCCATGGGCACGCTGGCGGAAAGTGTTTCCGCCCACAATGCCTCGCCTGATTGGGTATCGCGCAGTTCGAGGCGAATCTCGCAATCGGCGGTCCATGGATTGCGGGTTCGATTTTCGTCGAATCGGCGGACTTCGCCCGTCAGTGTCCAATCGGGCAGTGCGATATCCGCGGCATTGCCGACATCCTTGAAGCGTCCGCAGGCGGACAGGGCGTCGGCAAGGGCGCGCGTGACGGTGTCTCGGGGCGATTCGGCCCATTGAATGGTTTCGTCGCCGCCGAGGGTGTAATCCGGCATGCGGTAAGCCACTTTTTGATCGTAGGGGCGCGCGGCCAGCAACGGGCGAATGCCCAAGGATTTACTGCCCGGAGACGCGGTCGTTACGTTTGCACATCCGGTTTCCAGATAGTATCGGGTGACGCGGGTATAGGACGGGGTTGTGCAACCCGCGGCCAACGCCGCCAGCAGAAGAAGGAGGGCATAGCGCATTATCGTTCTCCTCTCGGTTTTCCTTTGCCGCGAATGAGCGACGACGGATCCTGTTGAAGATACTGGGTGAGATCGCGAATGGACTGAAGCGAATCATTCAGGGTGCGCAATGTTTCGCGCAGGTTGTACTCGACATTGTCCGCTTCATGCAGCGCGCGGCGCGACACGCCGTCAATGGTGCGGGCCGATTCTTGCAAGCGTTCGGAGAGCGCCGACATGTCTTTCAAAACCTTGTTGAGGTTGTCTTGGGTGTCGTTGATGTTGAGATCGGCCACCTTGTTGCCCACGGTCCGGACGGTGTCGCCGGTTTCCTTGACCAATCCCCGGACATCCTTGGCAAGCGCGCGAAAATCGTCCATGCCCGCTTCGGCGCGCCCCTTGATGTCGGTCATGGTCTTCGAGGCCTCGTCAACGAAACCCTGGATGCGGACGATCAGATCGTCCGCATCATGCAGTAGTTTCGTGATATCGCCTTCCTGCATGTTGGCCATGGCGCTGCGGATTGTTTCGGAAATCTTGTTGACATTGTCGAGCGCGCCCTCGATTTGGGTACTGAGCGATTTGACCAGCGACTTTTCCGCCTCGATCTGGCTTCCCGGCGGCAAGATGGGGGCATTGGGATCGCCTCCGCGGAGCGATATGCACATCGTGCCCGTGGCGAGACTGTACATGACCAACTGCGCCTTGACCCCTTGGCGCAATTTCACCTTGTCCGCCGTAATCAGAATTTCACAATGCGGTTTGTTCGAGTCGGTCACATAGATGTTGTCCACCGTTCCCACCGGCACGCCGAGATACTCGACGATTCCGCCTGATCCGAGGCCCAGGATGGACTCGTCGAACTCTACCCAGTAGGGAATCCGAACCTCATTCTTGTAGCCTGAAATGATGAGCACGCCGGCGACGATAATCGCCGCGCACACCACCACGAACAAGCCCACTTTCGTCTTCTGTGCCCGCGTTGCCACGGTTGAGTCCTCCGTTATGCGTTGCGCTGCATGATGAAATCGTCTGCGCGCCGGTCGAAAAATTGCCGCAGACGCGGAACGTCCGCCGTTAGCGCCTCGTTCAGCGTTCCCAAAAACACGGCTTTCCCACGATCCAGCATCAACACGCGATCGGCCACCTTGCGAATGGAATCCAGCTCGTGTGTCACGATCACGAACGTGATGCCAAGCAATTTTTTCAGGGTCAGCACAAGGTCGTCCAGTCCCGACGCCATGATGGGATCAAGCCCCGCCGACGGCTCGTCGAAAAAAACCACGGGCGGATCGAGCGCAAGGGCCCGGGCAAGGCCGGCGCGTTTTTTCATGCCGCCCGACAACTCATCCGGCATGAGATGCTCCGCGTGCGCCAGCCCGACGAGACTCAGTTTGAGACGGACGACCGCCCCAATCAGATCTTCGCTCATGTTGCCGTATTCCCGCAGCGGAAGCGCCACATTGTCGCCGACCGTCATTGAATTGAACAGTCCACTCGATTGAAACGCGATTCCAAAGCGACGCTGGATTTTGGAAAGTTCGTCTTCGTCCGCGGCGGTGATATCCTTGCCGAAGAACGAGATGCGGCCCGATGTCGGCCGCAGCAGGCCGGTCAGATTTTTAAGCAATGTCGTCTTGCCGCAACCGCTGCCGCCGATAATGACGAAAATTTCGTTGCGTCGGATTTTGCACGAAATGCCGTCCAACACCAATGTCTCGCCGTAATGCGTGACGATGTTTTCGACTTCGATGAGGACGTCGTTTTCGTTTTCAAGCATGTCCGTTCATTCCAATATATAGTAGAAAATCGTCGCGAACACGATATCAATTACAATAATGAAGAAAATATCCATGACCACGGCGCGGGTAGTCATTAGTCCGACGCCGCGCGATCCGCCCGTCACGCGGAAACCGTTGTGGCAGCCGACCAGCACGATCATGATGGCGAACGCCAGCGCCTTCAACATGCCCTGCGAAAGATCGGACAGGGTGGCTGCCTGAATGGTTTGGTTGAACCAGTTGTCGGGACGGAACCCCATGAACAGAATACCCCAGAAAGCGCCGCCCAGAATGCCGGAGAGCAGACCCAGCGCCACGAGACACGGCATCACGACCAGCAACGCCAGAATTTTCGGCGCCACGAGAAATTGCGCGACATTCAGTCCCATGCCGCGCAGGGCGTCAATTTCTTCCTGCACCTTCATGGTGGCCAGTTCGGCGGCAATGGCCGCGCCCGTGCGCGCCGAAACGACGGTGGCGGTCATGACCGCAGCCAGTTCCCGGGCAAAACCGATCATGATAAGGTCGGCGACAAATATGCCGAGTCCATATTTGGCGACCTGCGCCGCGGAAAGCATCGCGATGATTACGCCGAGCAGAAAGTTCATCAGGCAGGTGATGCGGACCGCGCGCACGCCCATCTCGTAGATTTCGTCAATCCACAGTCCCCACCGGAAGCCGCGGCCTTCGAACGGCGCGATTATTACCCAGTAAACGGCGTCAACCAACAAATTTACGAAGTCGAAAAATTCGCCCGCATACTTGTAGGTGCGCCCGCCGATTTCCTCGAAAAATTTCTCTTCAATCCGATCCGGTTTGTCGGCGACGGCCAGGCCCGGTTCGATCAAATCCATCAAGTCGGCGACTTCGCCGGTGTGGCCTTCACAGCGCAACGAGGCATGATGGGCGGCCAGATGGTTCGCGATGGCCACAATCCATGCGCCGCCGCGCGCGTCCATGTGTCGCGTTCCGGTAAAATCGAGCACCACGGTCTCGCCGCGTCCAATGGATTGGTCGCGAACAGAATCCAAGAGGGCGCGGCCTGATTCCTGATTGATGGTTTCGGGACATGAAATGCGCCGCACGTTCATGAACCGCCCCCGGCCAACGCTTCGAATTCATCCTCGGTAAGGATTGCCACGTTTAATTTGCGCGCTTTTTCCAGTTTTGATCCGGCGTTTTCGCCCACGATCAAATAATCGGTTTTAGCGCTTATACTCGATGTGGGTTTGCCGCCGAGCCGCTTGATGCGTTCGTGCATTTCGTCGCGCGAGCCACCGCGCAGGGTGCCTGTCACGACGAATGTTTTGCCCTCAAACGGGCGCGGCCCTTCGGGGACGACCCTTTCCTCGCGCATGTTTACGCCGCGTTCCCGCAGTTTGGCGATCAAGGCCCGGTTTTCCTCGGTATCGAAGAAGTCACGGATGCTGGCGGCCACGACCGGCCCGATCTCCTCAACCTCTTGTAATTCTTCCAATGAGGCGGCCATGAGGCGATCCATGGAATCAAAGTGACTGGCAAGCACCTCGGCAATGTGTTCACCGACGTGGCGAATACCAAGGCCGGCAATCAAACGGCTCAATGGCCGCGATTTGCTTGCCTCGACGGCGGCGGCCAGATTGGCCGCCGACTTTTCACCCATGCGCTCGAGTTTCGCGAGAGCAACGGGTTCAAGCCCATAGAGATCCGACGGATCGCGGACCCATCCGTTGTCAACCAGTTGGTTGATCAACGCCGGGCCGAGACCTTCGATATCCATCGCCGCGCGGCTTGCGTAATACTCGATGCGTCCCTTAATCTGGGCCGGACATGCCAAGTTCAGGCAACGCAGAAAGGCGCCGTCGGGATCCTTGTGTACTTTGCCCCGGCAGACGGGGCAGGTTTCCGGCGCCATAAAGGGATGTGCTTGTTCGTGACGATCCTCCGGGACGTACCGAATAACTTGGGGAATAATCTCACCCGCCTTTTGCAATTCCACCATATCACCGACGCGGAGATCCTTGCGGGCAAGGTCCTCGAAATTATACAGGCTGGCCCGCTTGACGATAGTGCCCGCGAGAGGCACGGGTTCCATTTCCGCCACGGGCGTCAAAATGCCCGATTTGCCGACCTGCACGGTGATGTCCAACAGTCTCGTCCGCGCGATCTGCGCGGGAAATTTGTACGCGATGACCCAGCGCGGCGATTTCGCGGTCGCACCGAGGCGCCGCCGATGTTCCGCCGAATCCACCTTGACGACCATTCCGTCCGTCTCATAGGCGAGTTCGACGCGCTTCGTTTCCCATCGGGCGCACGCGTCCAATACTTCCTCGATAGTCGCGCAACGCTGTGCATGGGGACTCACCGGCAACCCGTAACGGCGCAGTGCTTCAAGGGTCTCCCAATGCGACAGGATCGTCGTGCCTGGCAGGGGCGCCACGTCGTAGGCCAGCAGGTCCAGGCGACGCCGCGCCACTTGCCTGGGATCCAACAGTTTCAGCGTTCCGGCGGTTGCGTTACGCGGATTGGCCAGTGGCGGTTCGCCCTCCTCCTCGCGCAAGCGGTTGAGCCGTTCCAACTCATCGCGACGCATGTACACCTCGCCGCGCACTTCGATACTCGGCGGATAATCGCCCTGCAGTTTGAGTGGCAACGAACGAATCGTCCGCACGTTTTCCGTTACGTTGTCGCCCCGCGTACCATCCCCGCGTGTTGCCCCGCGGACCAAGATTCCGTTTTCATATCGCAGCGAAATGGCGACGCCGTCAATCTTGAGTTCGACCACGTACAAAGGTGTTTCCCCGCCAAGGCCCCTCCGCACGCGTTCATCGAACGCGCGTAGTTCGCCCTCGTTGTACGTGTTATCAATCGAAAGCATCGGCACTTCATGCTCGACCGTCTCGAAACCTTGCAACGGCGATCCGCCGACACGTTGCGTGGGTGAATCGGGCGTAATCAATGCCGGATATTGCGCCTCGATGGATTCCAACTCCCGCATCAGGGCGTCGAACTCGATATCCGTTATTTCGGGTGCGGCTTTTTCGTAATACAGCCGCGAATGCCGTTCGATTTCCGCCCGAAGCATTTCGCACCGGCGGCGCACTTCCGCCGACGGTTCTGTTCTCCCTTCGCTCATGGCCTGCATTATACCGATTATGGGCTTGCACTTGTCCAGATGGCTTCCGGGCAGGGCGATAGGGATCGAGACAAGAAAAAATGCCCCGACCGCGAATCGAACGCGGGTCTAATCCTTAGGAGGGACTTGTTCTATCCACTGAACTATCGGGGCATGGAGAATCCACGCTGTAACGGGCTTTTTTACACGATTGGACAACCGGGAGACTTCTTCATTATGTGGTGGCAATTCCACGGAGGGCCAATCCCTTTTGATTGTCTGATGTGTTGCAGAAGCCGATCAAACACTATATAGTCTTCTGCTCAAAGGATACGCAAAAAGCACGGTACGGTCAACTCTTACCGCCTTGTCATATCCGTCTTTCCAAGGAGGTAATACCCACGTCAGGCTTTTTCTGCAGAATTTTGAGGGAAGGGATGTGTGTCCGGGGGGGCCCAAATTCACCAATACCGGCAGGAGTGTTCGCATAAGCCGGCGTGGATGGAGTGTAGCCCGATATGCTGCACTTAAAAGTGTTTTTATTGAAATATTGCTTTGTCGCATTTTAATAAAACCTTTGACAAAATAACCATTCCGTGCTAAAATGTAATTGGTTGGTTCTGGATGTTTGAAATGGATGGGGTCTGTGGAGTGGAATTGCAAAAGCGGTCAAGCAGAAAATCGTTTTAAGGTGTGGCGTTTTGGCGGGACGTGGTGTGAGTGTGTCATAGTTCTGTACCGCATGTGTGTTGCGGATGGAGTGTGGGAAAGTAAATCGTCAAGCGAGTCAACTATTCGGAGGATCGGCAAGATGATGCAGGGAAGAAAGATTTGGGTAGGCGGCGCAATGTCCGCGGCTGTCGTATTGGCCGCGATGGCCGCCATGACGGGGCTGTTCACGCTGCAAACGGCGTCGGCGCAATCGTTGGCGCTCGTTGCGAAGGCCGACGGATCGTATATCCGCGGCATCGTGACGAACGAATTGACAGGCAATCCGATTGCCGGAGTGAAGGTGGAACTGGCCACGGCCTTGAAGGCGTTGGACAATACGGTGACGGATGCGCAGGGCCGCTATTCGTTCCCGACGGCTGCGCGGCCGAATTCGACAACCGAAGGCAATAGGTACGACCTGACCTTCGCGATAAGCGAGTTCAAGCCGGGGACGCTGGATGGCGTGGTCGCGTCCACGGCCAACGCAAACATCGCGTTGCGTCCGCTGGGCGTGACGGCGCCGGGCCAGCCCATTGCGCGCAGCGGGCCCCGCAGCGTGTACATCGAATGGCCGGCGAATCCCGAATACAACCTGAAGGGCTACAACGTCTACCGCCAGCAGGTTGCCGCACCGCCCGAAGACTTGGATTGCAACGATTATATTCCGCAGCCGATCGGCGAGCTTGTGAAGCTGAACGGAACCGCGGGCAACGTGTACAGTTCGCTGATCACGGGCACGGAATACGTGGACACCACGGTCCAGAAGGGCCTCTACTACATTTACAAAATCCAGGCCATCAGCGGCGGCGACCGTCCGAGTGACTTGAGCAGGTCGCCGTTCTCCTGTCCGCCGGCCAAGGGCGATTTCCTGGCGATCTTCTTCCCGGATGTGTACGTCCAGAGCACGGGCCTGTTCCTGTGGGAATTGGTGCCCGGCCAGTCGCCGTTTGTGCGGATTCCGGTGTCTTCGCGCTGCGCGTACGACATCGTCACCTCCGGCATGCAGATCAAGGCGGAGTTGCCCGCGACGCTTATCAATCCGGATGGATACGTCATCGAGGCAACGGGTGTGACGGCCGCCATGGCGGGCGCGCTGGAAACCAATCTTGTCGCGTCGCCGAACCCGGATGTGCTCGATCTGCTCATTGCCAATGCCAGTCTCAATGCGCAGAACCTGTATGGATCCGGCGATCTGTTCAATGTTTATGTGAAGACCAAGGTTGTGCCGCAGGATACCTGCGGACCGCTGCATCTGTTGGACGAAGAGATCGTGGGCCCGCAAAACGGCGTGCGCGTGTACGACAACTCCGTTCCGACACCGCTGAAGGTTGACGTCGAATTGAAGGACGGCGTGCTCTGCAAGGGCGGCGGTTGCCTACACGGCGACGTGAATCTGGACGGCGTCGTGGACATGGACGACGCGAGCGATATTCTGAAGATTTGGGTCAAGAAGATTCCGGCGCCGCAGATTTGCTGGCCCGATTCCGGCGACATCAACCGCGACGGTTATGCGGACGCGGCGGACTCGACGCTGATCCAGCGCTGGCTGGCCGGTATGTCCATCAATCCGACGGCCGCGAAGGAAGACTTGGCCCTGACGTCGTTCGCGGTGGCGGGCGCCGAAAAGGTCGCCGCCAATCCGCTTGTGGCGGTGGGTCTGGCTGTCGGCGATCCGGGCGAGACCGTGACCGTGCCCGTAACGATGACCGGCGCTGCGCCCACGGCGGGCTTCGAGATGACCATTGCGTTCCCGGCGGGCGATGAAGGCCTGACCTATGTTCAAGGATCGGCGACGCTGGGCGCCGCCCTCGCCGGATACGACATCGCCGAGAATTCCGGCGAGACGGAAGAAAACAGTGCGAACGGCTGGGTCAGCATCGCCGTCAGCGGAGCGGAATCTCAGGGCAAGGCGGGAACGATTGACTTGGTGACGCTGCAATTCACGATCGGCGCCAACGCGACGCAGGCCATGCCGCTGGTGTTGGTCAGTTTCAATCAGTTTGACCAGTATGGCCACACACCGCGCCAGACCGATCCCCTTGTGCCGACCAAGGACGACGGCCAGGTCATTCTGAAGGACGACACGATTGAAGTACCAAACGTGCTCGGCCTAACGCTTGCCAATGCGACGGCGCGTATCGAAGCGGAAGGTTTGGTCGTCGGCAACGTCACGCATGCGTACGGCAACGCCGCCGCGGGCGATGTCGAAGCGCAGACGCCGGCCGCCGGCACGCAGGTTGCTCCCGGCAGCGCTGTCGATCTGGTGATTTCCGACGGGCCGGTTCCGACGACGACGCTGACCGTGAACATTTCGCCGCCGGAAGCGGTCGCGGCCGGCGCCATGTGGCGTTTGAACGGCACGCAGTATCGCCCAAGCGGCGAGACCGTTACCGGCTTGATTGTGGGCGACGTGGCCGCGATTGATTTCCTCGCGCTCGATCCGATTGGCGGCGGATGCTTCAATCCCGCTACGATTTGGACCGAGCCCGCGCCGATGAACGTCACGTTGACGGTTGATGCGAATGTGGTCAATGTGGAGTATACGCGCAGCACCGGCAAGCAGGCCGCCAGCATCGGCGGCGACTTGCTGTTGTTCGGCATCGTGGCCTCCGCGCTGCTGGCGTCCGGACGCCGTTCCAAGAAATAAGCCGTTGATTACATCCTAAACGAGCCCCGCGGGCCTTGGGTCCGCGGGGCTTTCGTGTTGGATCGGATTGGGGGACGGATCCGCTTTTCGGCTGCCTCTTCCAAGTTGACCCACCCGGCGCGGATGGCCTACCATGGGCGTTCTTCCCCTTGTCTGGGCAAAAGCGGATATTTTCAATGCGGGTAGTCATCGCGCCGGATTCGTTCAAGGAATGTCTTGCGGCGGCGGACGTTTGCCGTGCCGTCGCGGAAGGATGGCGCGCGGTGTATCCGGACGCGGAATTGGACCTTGTGCCGATGGCGGATGGAGGCGAAGGAACGGTTGACGCCCTGGTGGCGGCCACCGGCGGCGAGAAACGTTTCCGGGTAGTCACAGGGCCGCTGGGCGATCCGGTTGAAGCCGCCTACGGCATTCTTCCATCTCCATCCCCTTCCGGGAAGACCGCCGTCATCGAAATGGCCTCGGCATCCGGACTTGCCCTTGTCCCGCCCAAACGCCGCGATCCCCTCGTGACGACGACCCGTGGAACGGGCGAACTTATCCGGGATGCGCTGGACCATGGCGCGACGACGATTATCGTGGGCATCGGCGGCAGTGCGACGAACGACGGCGGCGCGGGCATGGCGCAGGCCCTTGGATATTCACTAAGCGATGCGAACGGTTTGGAATTGCCGCCGGGCGGCGCGGCCCTGGCGCGTTTGACGCATATCGAAGCCTCGGGCAAGCATCCCGGCCTTGCGCGATGCGCCGTCCGCGTGGCGTGCGACGTGCAATCCCCCTTGTGCGGGTCGGCGGGCGCATCGCGCATGTTTGGTCCGCAGAAAGGCGCTACGCCCGCCGCCGTGGAGGAACTCGATGCCGCGCTGCATCATTTCGCCGGGATAGTCGAATCGCAATTGGGCGTTTCGATTATGCACATTCCCGGCGGGGGGGCGGCTGGCGGTCTCGGCGCGGGACTGGTTGCGTTTACGGACGCGCGGCTGGAATCCGGCGTGGCGATCGTCGCCGAGGCGTGCCGGCTCGGATCGCGCATGGTCGGCGCGGACCTTGTGATCACCGGTGAAGGCCGCATGGACGCGCAAACCGTTCATGGAAAGACGCCGGTGGGCGTCGCACGGCTGGCGCGTGAACAGCGCGTGCCCGTGATTGCTTTTACGGGTGCGCTGGGGTCCGGCTGGAAACAGTTGCACGACGAGGGCATCGCGGCGATATTCCCCCTTGCGGACGGTCCGATTTCGCGGGAAGAATCGCTGGCGCGCGCATGCGAATTGCTTCGGGATCGCGCGGAATCCGTGGCCCGTCTGTGGCGTCTTGCCAAAGGGGGGGCGCATTGAACGAAGCGTTTGCGGCAATTCCCTTTGCGGATCGAACCGCCGCCCAGCAACGGATTGCGGCTCTCTTCGCGGCGTCCCCGGCGGAATGGGAGGAAAGTCTGGCCGCGGCAATGGAAGGCGCTTCGGATCCCGACACGGTATTGGTCCGGTTGCAGCGTTTTGTCGAATGTCATCCGGATCCGCCGAAAGAAGTTGCGCGTATGGGGTCAGAGCCTCGGTATGCCCGCCTGATGTGTACCCTCTTCGACCAGAGCCATTTTCTGACCGACATCCTGTGCCGTTGGCCTGAACATGCGGCGTGGCTGTTCGAGGAAGCGGATTTGAACACAACGCCGTCGCGGTCGGCGCTTGTTGACGACTTGTCGGCACAAATGGCCGGCTGTGAATCACCCGATCAAGCCGCGCGCATTTTGAGGGTGTTTCGCCAGCGGGAAATCCTGCGCATCGCCACACGCGACATCGTTGCGCGCGCGTCCGTCGCGTCGTTGACGGAGGATTTGTCGAATTTGGCCGACGCCTCGCTCGAAACAGCGATCCGGTTCAGCACACGCCGTCTCGAAGAACGGTTTGGAACTCCGATGGCGGGGTTGGACGGCGAGGCGGCGCGTCCGGTATCGTTTGTGGTCATCGGGATGGGCAAATTGGGAGGGCGGGAGCTCAATTTCAGTTCCGATATAGACCTCGTGTTCGTTTATTCGGAAGACGGCCAAACGACGGGTGGTTCCGAGGACGCGATCAGTGTTGCCGAGTTCTACCAGAAACTGGGCGAACACATTATCCGACTGATTTCGGACCCAACGCCCGATGGTTACGTTTTTCGCGTGGATATGCGGCTGCGGCCGCACGGGCGTCTCAGTCCCTTGGCAAACAGTCTCGACAGCACCGTCTATTATTATGGCGAGTACGCGCAGGCCTGGGAGCGGCAGGCGCTCATCAAGGCGCGGCCCGTGGCGGGCGACATGGCGTTGGGTGAACGCTTCATAGAAGGGACGCGGGTCTTTGCGTTTCCTCGCTATTTCGACGACGAGACGCTCGACGCCATCCGCGAGATCAAACTGCAAATGGAGGCGCAGGTCGCGGGGCGCGGCGAGACCGAAATCGAAGTCAAACTCGGGCGTGGCGGCATTCGAGATGTCGAATTCACGGTGCAGGTGTTGCAGATGCTCAACGGCGGGCGCATGCCGGAGTTTCGCACCGGCAACACGCTCGAGGCGATCCGGGCGCTTGGGGTGCGCGGCCTTTTGCGGCCTTTCGAGGTCACAACGCTCTCCAGCAACTACATTTTCATGCGGCAGGTCGAACACCGGCTCCAGATCGAGGGCAGTCAGCAGCGGCATGTCCTGCCGAACGAACCGGCCGCGCTGGATCGCTTTGCGCGGCGGCTCGGTTATGCCAACGGCGCGTCGTTCATGGCGGACTATCGCGAACGGGCCGAGGCCACGCGCCAAGTACTCGACCGTTTCCTTACCTCGGAAGGTTCGGGGCATTTGTGGACCTACGATCTGCTCAGCCCCCATTCCGACGGGCGTGTCGCGGCGGAGCGGCTGGCGCGTTACGGTTTCAAGGATCCCGTGAAAGCCCGCGCGGAACTGCTGGGATTATCCGTGGGATCGCGTGAAAATCCCTACCCGTTTCATGTCCGGCGGCTGTTTGCGGAAGTCGTTCCGGCGCTGCTCGAGGAGTTGTCCGCGTGCGCGGATCCCGACATGACGCTGGTTCGTCTGAGTCAGATATTGACCAATCTCCAGGCGCCGGTGGCCGTTTACACGACGATGAAAGATTCGCCGGCCATGTGCAAGTACCTTGTCACGCTCGTGTCGAACAGCCAGTATTTGAGCGAGATATTGATACGCGATCCGGGGTTGTTCGATGAATTGGGCACGCGGGACGATCTCGACGCGCCCTCGACGCGCGCGGATTTGGAGGCGCAATTGGCCAGTCTGTCGCAGGCCTACGATTCCGAGGCCGCGCCGTACCGGTTGCGCGACGGCGAAACGATGCGCATCGGCATCCGGGAACTTTTCCGCAACGCGACGGTGGCCGATGTGGGCCGTGAACTGGCGCAACTGGCCGAGGTATGCCTTGGCTATGCGTTGGACCGTGCGCGCCAAGACGTCGAACGGCGATACGGCTCCAGCCATGGCGCGTTTGCGATATTGGCGATGGGCAAACTTGGCGGACGCGAAATGGGGTATGGCAGTGATTTAGACCTGATTTTCGTGTACGACGCGGACGCCACGACCGAATCGGGCATGGCCGCCTCCGAGTATTTCGCAGCCGTTGCCGCCCATACCATGCGCCGCCTCAAAGACGTGACGCGGTACGGATCGCTTTACGATATTGACGCGCGGCTGCGTCCCGACGGCAACAAGGGTATTCTGGCGGTGAACAGCCGCCGCATTGTCGAATATTATGAACAGGATGCCCAGGCATGGGAACGGCTCGCCCTTATCAAGATTCGCGCGGTCGCGGGCGATGCGACCTTGGGAAAGGCCGTCGAAGAACGTCTGCGCGACATCGCGTTCGGCATGGTGCTGGACGCCGGCACGCTGGAACAGATAGAGGGCATCCGGCAGAAAATTTGCCAGAACGCCTCGCCGCTCGATTTGAAAAAGGCGGAGGGCGGTCTCGCCGAAACCGAATTTGCCGTCCGGCTTCTACAAATTCAGCAGGTGGCGCGCATTCCCGAGATCAAGCGGGGGGATGTTCTGGGCGCGCTGGAAGGCCTGTTCCGTTTTCGCGCGATAACCGGCGGGGAATACGAAACCCTCCATGAAGCGTATCTACTGTACCGCCGCATCGAAAACCGCATACGGCTCATGCACGGGCGATCCGACAGCCAACTACCCGCGACGCCCGAAGCCCAATCCGAACTCGCCCAGCGGCTCGAAATAGACACGGACCTTGCCCTCCTCGTGCAGGATCACCGCGTCCGCGTGCATCAGTTATATCTCCGTCTGCTGAAACGCGCCGGCCTTCGCTGAACGCGGACAGGGCCGGCGGATCGGTCCCATGCGCAGTCGAAGCGGCGGGCCTTGTTCGTTTACAATGCGCGCCATGAGGGAAATACCGGCGGATATCATGAGCGTCAGCCAACTGACGCGGCGAATCAAAGGCTTGCTCGAAGCCGAGATCAACTACGTGTGGGTGGCGGGCGAGATATCGAATTATCGTGTCTCGCCCACGGGCCATGCGTATTTCGTGCTGAAAGACGCCGATTCACAGATTGACGCGGTCATGTTTCGCGGGAAACTCCAATATCTACGATTTGAGCCCGAAAACGGTCTCGAAGTCATCCTGCACGGGTTGGTGTCGGTATATGAAAAGCGCGGTTCGTACCAAATTGTCTGCGACGACATGCAGCCGAAGGGACTCGGCGCGCTTCAACTCGCCTTTGAGAAACTGAAAAAGCGCCTTCAGGCTGAAGGGCTGTTCGACGAGGAGCGCAAGAAACCGCTGCCTCTCCTGCCGCGTCGGATCGGCATCGTCACATCGCCGACGGGCGCCGCGATTCGTGACATTCTCAACGTGATCCACCGCCGCTTTGCAAATGTCCATATCCTGCTGTTCCCCGCGCGCGTGCAGGGGCAAGAAGCCGCGCCGGAAATCGTGGAGGGCATCCAGGTGCTCGACGCGATCGGCGTGGACGTCATGATTGTAGGACGCGGCGGCGGATCAATGGAAGACTTGTGGCCCTTTAACGAGGAAATCGTGGTGCGGGCCGTGGCGGCGTCGCGGACGCCGGTTATTTCGGCGGTCGGGCACGAGATTGATTTCACGTTGTGCGATTTCGCGGCGGATGTTCGCGCGCCGACACCCAGCGCGGCGGCGGAACTGGTCGTCCGCGAGCAGCAGGCATTGTCCGAGAAGATCGCGCTGTTGAAACAGCGGCTGGCCAAGTCCCTGCGGGCTGAAATGGAAGGCTTTCGCTACCGCCTGTCGCTTGCCCAGTCCAGTTTTGTTTTTCAGCGTCCGCAGGAAATGATCCGTCAGCGACGGCAACAGTCGGACGAATTGCGCATGCGGCTTGAAGCCGGGATGGCGGAATGCGCATCGGTTTTGCGGTTGCGGCTCGATCGCGCGTCGCGCGCGCTGGCGCTGCTGTCACCCGCTAACCAACTGCGCCGGGCGGCGGAGCGGCTGGGTGTGGCGAGGAACCGGCTTCTCCAATCGGCGGGCAACGCGATTGCGCGTTTTCATGCGCGGCTGCGGCCGTTGCATGCGCGGCTGGAAGCGCTCAGTCCCCTCGCGATCCTGTCGCGCGGCTATGCGCTTGTATGGAAACAGCCGGAAAATGATTTGGTGCGCGAAGCCGGACAACTCGCGTCCGGCGACGCGGTGAAAATACGCTTGGGACGCGGCGGCGCTTCCGCCCGGATCGAAACCATCGAGGAAGAAGCCCATGGCTGAACCGAAATTTGAAAAAGACCTGGAACGGCTCGAACAAATTGTCGAATCGCTGGAATCCGGCGGCCTGCCGCTGGACGACGCGCTCAAACGGTTCGAGGAAGGCATAAAAATCGCCGTCCGCTGCGAAAAAGCCCTTGCCGACGCCGAGCGCAAAGTCGAGATCCTGGTCAGGAATGCAAAGGGCGAAATAGAGGCGCAGCCCTTCGGCAGGGAAGGTAAGGACGAAAAGAATCAAAGCGACCAACAAGAAAGCAGCGAGGAAGACGCGGATTCCGCGGACAAACCGCTTGCGGATAAGAAACCCGCCAAAGATTCCGAAGGCGGGCTGTTGTTCTGAGAACGTGCACGCAACACTTTTCGCAGATCCTCTGAGAAAACGGCGTCTTCAGATTTCAAGGACACAGGCCTTCGCCTTGATGCGACAACGGACCGTACTATTCTTCAAGGCGGATCACTCATTGACCGAGAACCTGAAACGGAATCGTACTAGAGTTCATTTCGAGGATGATTATGGACACGCTGATTCGGATAAAGCGTCTGGCGATTGCGCGGAACGTGTTTTTTACCGAAAAGGCGGAGTGTGAAATGGCTGCAGAATCGTTGACGCCGTAACTCGTGTTCGAGTCCATCGTGAATGCGCCATCTATTTTCAAGGTATTGCGATCCCGCACCCCCCGGACGAGAACGATTGAGAAACTTTATATAATCAAGGGGTTGACCTTTGATGGACTCGATATATACACCAAAGGGAAGATACTGAAAAAGGAAGGAATAGACATATTTTCAGTGCTGTCCAAAATCATTGCTGTCAAAAAGAATTGTAAAAAACCATAATACCGCAAGGAGTCACGTTTTACCTCGTTATCCCGATCATTCTGTTCGATATCTGCGTGTATCTGCGTCATC
>Ga0116146_1000184_pt1 | contig 82053 bp, 64 predicted proteins | sample AD_JPNHG2_MetaG_FD_89748 | JGI IMG/M metagenome (GOLD analysis project Ga0116146, IMG submission 89748) | Active sludge microbial communities of municipal wastewater-treating anaerobic digesters from Japan - AD_JPNHG2_MetaG | ecosystem: Engineered > Bioreactor > Anaerobic > Digestate | place... | reverse complement strand
GTCATTCGCAACACCTATTATCAGAGCCACAGCGAACTCAAAACCTCGCTGGACAGATATGTCACGTACCGCAACAAACAAACCCAGCAAAGTAAAACTCATTAAATTGAAACGGCACTAGCTAAAGGAGCAGACCTGTTAGCTTCAATGGGGCCGCGTCGTGAAAGACGCGGAAATGTTCTCAAGGTATTTCTTCCGGCCGAAACGGTCCTGCTTCAATGGGGCCGCGTCGTGAAAGACGCGGAAATCAAACAAGAACCACTAATAAGGAGAAAGACAATGAGCTTCAATGGGGCCGCGTCGTGAAAGACGCGGAAATGTGGTAACGGTGGCGTATTTGGTGCTCGATGGGATGCTTCAATGGGGCCGCGTCGTGAAAGACGCGGAAATGGACATTACGGCACTGGGAAAAACGCCAACAGACTCGCTTCAATGGGGCCGCGTCGTGAAAGACGCGGAAATCCGGGACGTGGACGGCAGGCAGACGAAGGTTGTGCGGCTTCAATGGGGCCGCGTCGTGAAAGACGCGGAAATTCATCAAAGTGTACGAGGGCGGCAAAAAGGCCAAGGTCGCTTCAATGGGGCCGCGTCGTGAAAGACGCGGAAATAAGAGGTTCCGGTTTTGTGCCCCGATGTTCCTGGATGCTTCAATGGGGCCGCGTCGTGAAAGACGCGGAAATGTATATTGATTTGTCTGCGATGAGCCTACATCTGCGAGCTTCAATGGGGCCGCGTCGTGAAAGACGCGGAAATGCGTTACGGCTCTTGTGTGTTCCGCACGGAGTGGGATTCGCTTCAATGGGGCCGCGTCGTGAAAGACGCGGAAATGCTATACTGCATGACCGCTTTCGCATATTCATAAACGGCTTCAATGGGGCCGCGTCGTGAAAGACGCGGAAATTGCTAACATCGTTTTGGTAATATTCTGTTTCCGCGAGCTTCAATGGGGCCGCGTCGTGAAAGACGCGGAAATGGCCGTGAGGGGGCAATAACGGGCTACGTTAATTAGCGCTTCAATGGGGCCGCGTCGTGAAAGACGCGGAAATTCGAGAAGGCCCAAGCCGACTACATCGGTCGCACACGGCTTCAATGGGGCCGCGTCGTGAAAGACGCGGAAATGCTTCCTCGGCTTCTCCAGAACCGACATCTGCCGGATGCTTCAATGGGGCCGCGTCGTGAAAGACGCGGAAATACGACACCAAGACCTTTTCATGTTTACATAAAACCGCTTCAATGGGGCCGCGTCGTGAAAGACGCGGAAATTGGAGATTCCACCCGGGCAGCGACTTCCTCATTGAAGCTTCAATGGGGCCGCGTCGTGAAAGACGCGGAAATGTTCGAGCCCGTCATAGATCGAGATTATCGTTTCCACGCTTCAATGGGGCCGCGTCGTGAAAGACGCGGAAATTTTGAAGCGTCACACGCGACTGGATAGATCCCGGGCTTCAATGGGGCCGCGTCGTGAAAGACGCGGAAATGTGAACGCGGGCGAAGCTCCACGGCCGGTGTATATGCTTCAATGGGGCCGCGTCGTGAAAGACGCGGAAATCCGGTTCATCGCCTGTCGTGGGCTAAGTCGAACGCCTACAGCTTCAATGGGGCCGCGTCGTGAAAGACGCGGAAATCCTGCTTCCATTTCTTTATCTCCGTAACCATTATAAAGCTTCAATGGGGCCGCGTCGTGAAAGACGCGGAAATCGACCGGAAAGCCGATGGGTGCAGTGAACTCACCTTGCTTCAATGGGGCCGCGTCGTGAAAGACGCGGAAATCAGTTACGCTCTATCCGCTGGAAGGCGATCACATTATGCTTCAATGGGGCCGCGTCGTGAAAGACGCGGAAATATATCCTTCAGTTTGCTTAATGTTGCTGAAGAAATCTGCTTCAATGGGGCCGCGTCGTGAAAGACGCGGAAATCCGATACCGCGAAGTCGGTGTCGAGCCTGTGGTGATGCTTCAATGGGGCCGCGTCGTGAAAGACGCGGAAATGTCGCGGTATCTAACACATATACACGATTTACTTGTCGCTTCAATGGGGCCGCGTCGTGAAAGACGCGGAAATGCAGGCTGGGATCCCATAGGCACGGTGCCCGACGAGGAGCTTCAATGGGGCCGCGTCGTGAAAGACGCGGAAATACTCCCTCTCAGCAGGGGACGAAAGGCTCACTACATGGCTTCAATGGGGCCGCGTCGTGAAAGACGCGGAAATAACGTGGGCGGCCTGCATCCCATCCCAGTCCCAACCTTGCTTCAATGGGGCCGCGTCGTGAAAGACGCGGAAATACTTCGCCCTCTCCTCATCATCCTCCAAGATCCTGAAGCTTCAATGGGGCCGCGTCGTGAAAGACGCGGAAATCGATCGAAGCAACCAAACGGGCATCTGTATATTTCGCGCTTCAATGGGGCCGCGTCGTGAAAGACGCGGAAATCATTTTCGCTGCGCCCGGCACGCTGAAGGCAAGGGCTTGCTTCAATGGGGCCGCGTCGTGAAAGACGCGGAAATGTGTCCCATGTCCACGTCTCGTCCTGGCGGTACGTGCGCTTCAATGGGGCCGCGTCGTGAAAGACGCGGAAATCACAGAATATTCACTACCTGACGTGCAGCGTGCCTGCTTCAATGGGGCCGCGTCGTGAAAGACGCGGAAATTTGCTTGTGACCAAACAGGGGCAGGCATACGAGGATGCGCTTCAATGGGGCCGCGTCGTGAAAGACGCGGAAATGCGGATCGCCCGGCTGCCGTATGAGTGGCGAGAAGAGCTTCAATGGGGCCGCGTCGTGAAAGACGCGGAAATGAAGAGGTTGTTGGTGATGATGGACTTGAGGATGAAGGCTTCAATGGGGCCGCGTCGTGAAAGACGCGGAAATGTGACACACAGCTAAGCATGGCGTTGGCCTTGTGTAGGCTTCAATGGGGCCGCGTCGTGAAAGACGCGGAAATTTGTCCGCCCCAGTTGAGATCGCGGAATGTCTCAGTCGCTTCAATGGGGCCGCGTCGTGAAAGACGCGGAAATATCAGCCGGTTCGCGTCGCAGTGCTGGTTTGTCAAGCTTCAATGGGGCCGCGTCGTGAAAGACGCGGAAATATGCGGCCGCATTGATTTTTGGCGGCAGCACGGGATAGCTTCAATGGGGCCGCGTCGTGAAAGACGCGGAAATGTACCTGTGGCTGATCGCAGAGCACTGGCTGGAGTAGCTTCAATGGGGCCGCGTCGTGAAAGACGCGGAAATGGGAAAGCTCTATTTCTCATTTCATGCATTTCGCTGCTTCAATGGGGCCGCGTCGTGAAAGACGCGGAAATTTGCGTGTCATTTTTTTACCCTTTCGATTAAGTGTCATGCTTCAATGGGGCCGCGTCGTGAAAGACGCGGAAATGGCAACACACGCCGGCTTTCATGGCATTTTAGAGGGCTTCAATGGGGCCGCGTCGTGAAAGACGCGGAAATGTCTGCCCCCAGGTGTTTTGACAAGACATAGGCAAGGGCTTCAATGGGGCCGCGTCGTGAAAGACGCGGAAATAATTCTAATTATGTGACGTTCAAGGATTGCACGTGGGCTTCAATGGGGCCGCGTCGTGAAAGACGCGGAAATGATGTCTTGGATTTTGCGGAAGAGTATCCCTTCGTGCTTCAATGGGGCCGCGTCGTGAAAGACGCGGAAATACACTCCACCCACCGATCAGAGAGTGTGAGATGTTCAGCTTCAATGGGGCCGCGTCGTGAAAGACGCGGAAATGCTGAGAAGTGTAATCGCTTTCATCTCCAACTCCCAAGCTTCAATGGGGCCGCGTCGTGAAAGACGCGGAAATGCCGGCAAGAAGTAGTAGGGCAAGCGCTACTGGACGGCTTCAATGGGGCCGCGTCGTGAAAGACGCGGAAATGTGAATGTTTGAAGTTCTGTTTCCATTTCTTTTTCTCCGCTTCAATGGGGCCGCGTCGTGAAAGACGCGGAAATGGCGCCTGTGCCAAACGTTTGCTGTGCCGACAGTTACGACAGCAGAATCGAGCGGTCGATCTAAATGCTGTCAGCACGAAGAGAAATCCTCCTTGGAAACCAGTCCTATCCTCTTTATTTTCAACAACTTCGAGCGTCGCCAGCCTTTCACGAATCACTTGGCCGCTCGCCGGGCCAGTCCGGCCCCGCTCACCGTCACACTACCACAATCCTCTGCGGAGGGCAATAGGCAAACCCCACGCATTCCAAACCCTGACCGATTTCTAACGCATTCTCGGCCGGCCCGAGATCAAGGATCAAAACCTGATCATCGCGCTTGTGCACATATTGTTGAAGCTCGCCTTTGAGCAAGGCGTATTCTCGCGCGTCTAACTCGCAGAGAAAGACGCTGAACTGGACATGATCACCTCGATCCCGCAGGGCCTTGAATACACGATCGCGGCGCTTGTCGTCGGAGATATCGTAGGTGATAAGATAGCGGCGTCTCATGTCACCGCGTCTCCATGCCAACGTACGATTCAATCTCCCGCCGCACCCACCGCGCCAGCAGTTTGGCCTGGAGCCGGATAATGGTTCGCCAACTGCAGCGGTAATCGAAGATGGGGTGTGTAACAAGCTGCTCAAGGCGGCTTTCGTAAGCCCGAATGAAAGCCTTGCGAGCGGCCGGTTTCATGGCGCAGCCTGCCTTGGCGATCTCGAAGTCACTATCGCGCACCATGCCCGTGTTAATCGCTGTTATGACAGCCGAGTCCACAACGGGAGTGCGGAATTCCTCCATAAGATCGAGTGCCAGCGCCGGCCGCCCGTGGCGCGGCTGGTGATAAAAACCCCAGTACGGATCGAATCCCTCCGCCAGCAGCGCCACAGTACATTCTTTGACTAACATCGCGTAGCCGAACGACAGCAGGGCGTTGATCGGATCTTTTGGAGGACGACGGTTGCGGCTTTGGAAGTCCCATTCCCTCGGCAGCGCGTCGCTCTTTATCATGCGGGAGAAGTTGGCGAAGTAAATTTTCGCGGCGAGTCCTTCAATGCCTAACAGTGACTCGATCTTATCTGTAGATCGGGCGTTCTTATCCTGCTGGGCCAAATCGTCCAATGTCATCTGCGGCAGGCCGGCGGCATTTCGCCGCAGGAACGTCCGCTGGGCTGAGATCTTAGCCGAAACGATCTGCCGGGCCAACTTGAGACAGCGGGCGGCATCCGAGGCCGTGCTGAACTGGCTGGACCGCAGATATGCGTTCTTGAGGCCCAGACCTTGAGTGATGCCATAAAACCAGTTTCCCATCGACAGATGGATTACGGGTATGCCCACTTCGCACAACATATGCATCGTCTGGGCAGTTACAGAAATATTGCCGCACAATACCAACTGGCTCGTGTCCGCCAGCCGGACCGTGGCAAGTTTCTCTTTCTGCTTCCATATCACCAGGGCCTTGCCCGTCTTGCAGACCATTGCACCCTGCTCCTGGACATAGAGCGGCAGGGCGTCATCGCGCGGCGGGAAGAACTGCCGTATCTCGCTACCCGGCGACTCGACCTTGCCGTAAGCGGCGGCCTGAAGCACATGTGTTTCATCCGGCAGGCAGATGCCGGCCAGACTGCAGCCGCTGCACTTGGGACTGTCTTCAAGCGGCGGCGGCGATACAGAGGCAACCGATGCGGCTTTCGCTTTCCGGATCAGATCGAGTGTCCGTTCTTCCAGTTCCGGCGTGAAAGGAATATCCACCCGCGTGCGCGAGCCTGCAAAATACAGCACACCGTGGCGGCACCTGTAGCCGCTTTCGCGAAGGAGCAATCCCTGCGCCATGAGCTGTACGCGCTCAGGCTCATAGGAGCGTTCCTCATTATTGGGCACTCGCCCGCGTTTGGTTTCCACGGGGATGGCGAAATCGTCCGCCGTGGAGACCAGGTCGAGCTTGGCTGTCAGACCGAGGATCGTACTACCTAAGACGACAGATCGCGTGATGGTGGGAGGCTCATCGCCTTTAGGTACGGCCTTCCCTTCCGCGTCGCCTCTACCGTGCGCCTCATTCTCGTCTTCGGCTGCAGCGTTGTCGGGATCAGGCAGGACGTGGTCGAGCTTGTCCGCCCGGCGATGAACGTTGCGGCCTTCGACCGTGTACGCATTATCCGCCCAGCGACCTTCCACGTGCATCAGGTGAAACAGCCGCGGGCAGTAAGCGTATTCGTTGAGCATCCGAACCGGCAGCAGATCCGGCCCTTCTCCTTCCCCATCCGTGGAATCAGGCGCATCAGACGCTTTAACCATGATTCCATCCTCCAGAGACACTATGAACTTGTTAAAGATCGACGCAAATACCTGACGACTTTAACACTATTCCACAGCAGCAAATAGCCCCAACCCACAATGCCGCCCCGCCCCAATAGCCCCGACATCATGAGGCCGTCTTTGAACCGTAGCTTCAGGTGCACAGCCGTCTGAATCAACAGATGGCTTGAGCGGGGCTCAAGTTGGAGTAGTACTTGCTGGATGCAAAACGAACGCTGCGAAATACAGCCGAGACACCTTGAGCAGCCAGCAATCGTGCATCCGGTATGGCGTCACGCAAAACAGCAAGCGCCAAGAGCGACCGAATCACTGACAGTGGAAGCGGACTTGTCCAGATGGGCCAAGTAAACGTTTCACCGTAAGAGTCCGAGTTCCTTGCAAAGCCGACTGTTGCGGCCTCCGCGTTCACCGGAACCGTGGGAAAGAGGGGCAGGGCTTCTAATGCAAGTCGATTCAAACCGCGCCGAGAGAGGATATTTTCCTTGCTTGGATCACCCCATTGAAGTGCACGGGTGCGGTGCTCAGCAGGGTCCCAACGCAGTGATCTTCCCTCATCGAGTGGCAGACTAGAATCGACCAGTTGACGAAGATGTTCAATCGTTGTGTTCTCGATTATCCAAGTGGCATATGCTGGCAAACCGCTCCCATCTGAGTCACCCGATCGAACCATTCGCAACGCCGTATCCAGGAACTCACCTTTGTTGTTTGAAAACAGATCGACACCAAACGCAGCAACCAGGTCCACTGCTAGTCTGTTGTGCGCTTCCGCATCCATTGCCAGCTTGCTGCTGAGGTTGTGAAAATCAGTCACTGAAAACGGGAGCTTCTTATTTGTTTGCCATATTTTTTTTGTAACGGTGTAGACATCCGACAATGCAGCCAAGAGGCGGCTACCAAACTGCTCGTTACCGATGTTTGAATAGAGCCGAGGCCGCCAGGCACCTCCATTGCGTACCCAGTCCATCCGTGGCTTGTCCACATTGTCTACACGATCCAGTATGGCGAGCGTTCCCAGCGCCGCCAGAAACGCGAGCGGATTACTCCCATCAAGGCCGGTAAGGACGATTTCATGTGTCTTATCATTACTCATTGGTGCTCCTCCTTTCGGCTGCTTCGCTGGCTGCCCAATCGGCCAGACGCACCATGGATTCAAGCCAGGCCAGGCCCCACCAGCCGAAGCGGCGGGTCAGTTTCCAAAAACGCTCAGCTACACCGGAGTCGAGGCGCTCAAGACCGTGGCCGCTGATGGTATTGTCATCGGGGTTAAAGGTCAACAACCGGCCGTTATGATCGAAAGAGAACGACTCAGCGGTCTTATCTTCGATTACCGGTGCGAACGGCCGGCAGTGGCCGTGGTGGCTGCCGATCAGGTGCAGGATAAGATCGCGCAGATCTCCATCATCCGGCAACCGCCCGTCGTTTTCCGCCAGACGCACCGAGTGCAATTCGTGGCGACCACCATTGGGGTAGCCAGACCGAGTACGAATCAATTTCCGTTTCTCCCACGACGGCATCTGGCCAACCGATTTGGCACGCTTATCCTTGCACAGGTCGGCAGCCCGGCGATTACCATCGTGGAGCATCGCTTGAAATCTCGGATCGGCCTTGCCTACATCGTGCAGATCACCCGACACTCCTATGGCTTCGACATGTGCGGAGATGCCGCACCCTGCGGCGAACTGCCGAGCAAGCCGGCCAACATCCCGGTTATGATCTGCTAATAGCACGGGTTGATCAGAAACGGATTCCCACGATTCATCCGCCTCAATAAAAGTCGGATCGAACTTGCGAAGGCGTTTCTTTCCAATTACGACAAATCCGCCCAACGGATGCGGTTTAACGAAGCGATTGGTCTTTCTTGCAAGCTGCTGTGCGGCGTTTCGTATCCAACAAGGCTGATCTCCGGTCATCAATGAGGCGATAGCCTGAGAGATTTTTTCTTCGCAGTCGTCATCGTCGTTCGTCACTCCGTCAAGGGCAGGAACGTGCAAGACCGAAGGCGTCAGCCGGAGGATGGCCCGGTCGCACGCTCGTTGAAACGCCTCATCGCCCTTGTCGGTGGGGCGCTGGTCAGGAAAGTCACCCAAGTCTGTGAAATCTACGCCATCGATAATCGGCACAATATAGGTGTCGGTGGGACGAACTTCGCGGGGCGAGGTGATGAGCTTTGTATCCTTTGAATCCGGACCGCACCAACGCAAAACCCGGCGGCCAGTGGAATTCGCTACATTATCATCGCACATCTGCTCGCCTTCCACGTCGCCGGATTCATCCGTTCTGATCTCACCCGTCAACCATCGCCTGAACACACTGACTGGTACAGGCAGCGCTTCGCAAGAGGACGGCGGACAAAGTGAGACGATCTGGTTCCATTGCTTTTCGTCGTCACCAAGGTCGCTGCGAAAGATGATCTGCACGTCCGGCATACCGCGCGATGGACCGTGCAGGAAAGGCGCCGGATCCGGGTCGGGCGCGGGGATCGGGCTGGTCTGGCACCACAGGTCTAGATGAGCCGGCAGAAGCACGGCAGCATCGGGCGATGGAGCATTCAAAACCGCCAACTCCTCGGGCGTCATACCCTGCGTCTTCGCACGTACCGTCGCCACGCCGAAGTCGAACACGTTGTCAGTTGCGTTCTGCTTCAGCCACTTCCACGTGTTCGCCACGCTGTTTCCGTACACGGGATCGACATTTTCGTCATTCTTCGCTGGTTCAGTTTGATCGGCGCGGACGACAATGACCGCTGGAGATTGTTCACGCGCCCCCACGCGGTTGAGCCGACCGAACCGCTGCCGCAGGGCGTCGAGACTGGCGCACTCCGTGACAAGGGCATGAAAATCCAGATCAGCCCCGACCTCCAGGCATTGGGTGGCGACGACGAAGGTGGGCTTTTCGAGGCCGCCGGACTTGCCAGCAAAAAGCGGTTCGAGACGTTTGAGTAGCGCATAACGGTCAATGGGCCTCATGCGGCCGGTCAGGAGGATGGCTTCAACGCTCGTATCAACCTCTCGGCTCGAGACGGACTTCTTCGTCTTGCCGTGCGGTTCAACCCGCCGTAGTTCATTCGCCAGTTCACGGGCCGTGGCGACCCGATTAACGATCACTCCAACTGCGGTATATCCTTTGTTCTTGAGTTGCCTCGCACGATCCGCCAGTACCTCGATCAGAGGCGGCCCCCATTGTTGCCAAGTTTTGCCTTTGGCCTTATCGGCGACAATTAGCGTTGCCGGTTTGCTCGCTTTGATACGAGAACCAAGCTTGTGGTGCGCATGGTCGTCGTCGCGATCTCGTTCGATCTGATCATCCGACAACGCCGCGGAAGGCGTCGCTGTCATCGAGACGAAGTGAAAAGGTGAGTCCAATTGCGTGTCAGCCCAGCTGCGGTACTTTTGAATCAATGTCATCGTCTGCTCGAACGGCTTGGAACAGTGCGCTTCATCGAGCAGGATCAGCGCATCGGTTCCAACAAGTCCTGCATGTATGGGTCTGAGTGAATCCGAGACACCATACCCGCGGAAAAGCAGACGGCTGCCGATCTGATCGACGGTGGTGGTGATGATTGTAGGCTGGAGCGGCGAACGGACCCAGGTACTCTCGCGGTACATGCCGCCGCGGAGAGCGTAATAGTCAAGCGGACGACACGTGCAATTTGAACTGCAATCGCATCCCGCGATCTTCTTTAATGCTGCGGCAACTCGCTTGAGTATCCCGTCATCTGCCTCTGCGAGTCTCTTAGCCAACTTCTTCGCATGTTCGTAGGTCTGATCTACCACGACGCGCCGATCCACAACGAAAAAAACACGACGCGGGGCCGTGCGTTTTTCCAGCGGCAGGGATGCCTGGCACGCCATCGCGAACACGGCGATATCGATGCATGCAGTCTTTCCCGCCGCGGTGGGCAGGGCGATGCATGCGGGCCAGTCGCCGTTGCAGGCGCGTTGCGCTAACCGTTCTTGCCATGGGAACGGCTCTATCGGCTTTCCATTTCTGTCTTTGCCGTATACTTCGCTGAAAAACGTCACGAAGTCGGCAGAACTTAACATGTTCACGCGTCACCTCCTGTTCACAACGGACGGCACAAACCGTATCCTCGAAAACGGCCCGCCCCCAACAGCACGGGACCGACAATAGGTTGATCAAATGTCAGGATCGCGTGAGTATGCTGCCGGTGGCCGCCGGTCTTGCGCGGCATAAGTGGAAATCGCCGGGCATGCGGAGTACCGATGAACATCGATACGGATGTAAGGATCACGTCCTTGGGCCGGGGCAGGCCGATGCGTTCACATGCGGCAGCAAGCGTCTCTTCCGCCTCCCCCGGTTTCTTTGGATGCTGGTCAAACACGATCGGCGTGACCGTCGCCCAGCGTTTCGCTCCGCCCGGACTCTTGGTCCATGTCTCCGGCTGCAATGCCAGGCGACTATCCTCTCCTTCGTCCAGTTGCATCTTCCACACGCCGATCCTCCCCATGCGGATTTCGAGTTCGCGCGGCAATCCCTCATCATCAAACAACACGCCGCCCATGTGTTGCTGTTCTTCTGCCGGGATATCGCGCGGCACCACAAGCGCCGCGCCCAACAGATGGCCCTTGGCGTACATATGCTTCACGTCAGGCAGCGGGATGAACGCCAGGTGCGGCCTCTGAGAGGGTGCACCATCTGCAGTATGCCCGCTGATCCACTCTGACGGGGGCTGAATGCTGCATTGCGTCATCACGGTATTACGCAGCGCTTCAGTCAGTTGCAGCGTGCTTTCAAGCCCGAGTCGAGGCCCCGCAACGCGACGGAGAATGAGCAGCGCGGAGTCGAAGGATGAATGTGGCAATTTGTCCGATCCCGCATTCAGCGGCTCGACTGAACGATATCGTATCGAATCACAGGGAATGCGCTGGCGCCGCCCAAGTTGCTGCTCCAGTCGATGATGAGATTCAAGTCGAGCTAGCCTCCCCGACTCGCCGCCTCTGCCGAACACGCGCAGGGATAACGTCGAGCGAAGGCTATCATGACCCGGAACCCAGGTTGATTCTGGTGGCTCGCTCTCGATCCAAACCTGGACTAAAGATGATGGATCTCCGATCGATGTAACCTTCTCGCACAGGGAGGTCAATGCGGCGCGGTGATTCTCCGAGCAAGTCGCCTGCGGCCAGATGAGGTAGACGTACGGATCGTGTGGAATGACCATGGGAAATGTGACCTGCTGCCGAGAGCGAAACTCCGGGAGCACCGCCAACCCCGCGTTCTTCGCGCCTTTCAAGCTGTCGACGGCATTCAGTTTGGATAGGCGCTTTTTGAGCTTGCTGGCCGAATCGTTGGCAGGCCGAGAGATTTTGGTATCATTCACCGGGACATATACTGGAATGACCCGGCGTTTTTCGGCTTTGCTTGCGGCAAGCTCCGGCGGAGCCAGCCGCTCCAGCCACTCCAGCGCCGCACGTTCATTCTTGTCGCCATCTGTCTCGAAGTGTGCCGCCGCCAGCGCCATGAAGACGCGATCGGGGTGCGGCGGCCATTCGGCGCGAGTGCGATCCGTGGGATGAGTCGCCATCGCCCAGCCGTTGAGATAGCGTATTCCCAGTGCGAACATCAGTCGCCCCCTTCCTCGGCTCCGCCGGTGGCCGCGGCAAGCTCCTGGCTTTTCTTCACCAGCGCCACGAGTTCCGGCGATGGCGTGAGCGTCAGTTCCTTGTCCATCCATGGCAGCTTGGCGCTCTTCGCCTCGCTGACCGCGTCCCGGAACAGCTTGGCTGCGTCTTTGCCGGTGAGCGCGAATTTCTGCGGCTTCTCGCCGGGCTTGTCGAGCAGTTCCCACTCATAGGCAGAGACCGCGTGAAGGTGGCAACGCGAGCGTAGATCGCAGCCCTGCTCGCGGGCCAGTGTTGCAGCGCAGAGTCCCAGCGCCGCCAATGCCGTACGGGCAGCATCGTCAACTGCGGGATTATACGTGCCGTTCAATGGAAAACGAAGCCGCCGAAGCGCCGTCAATGATAGAACGGTGGTCTGGATAGCCTTTTCGAGCGTGACGCCCCCGAACCCGTCCTCGTTCCCATTGCCATCTTTCCGGACATCGATCGACGGGGTGACATTGCTGTGGTTTGCTGTCGAAGGCCGGCCTTGATCCGGGACCTCGTCTTGATCTGTCGTCGGGTCCCAGAGCACATCCTTGCCCTTCTTATGTTTGTAAAGAACCAGTTTGCCATCTTTCTCGATTGCCTCGGCCTGGTTCAGAGTCCAGCCGCCATCAGCCTTCCTGAAGAGTGGGCCGGCATTAAGCATGATTTGTGCTGGATCAATTCGGCTGCTTGTTTTCACACCTGAGATCGCATTGACACCGATGATTTCTGATACCATTGCCCGCTGAAACTTTGCCCCAAGGCCGCCTTTGGGGCCAGTCGAGTCCCACATGCCGAAGATAAGCGCTGTCGGACACAATTCAAACAGCGCCGTCGCGTTGCGGTTGTCCACCTCGTCCAGGCGTTTGCCTAACGGCGACTTGCGGAACGGCTGACCATCCAGCAGGCTGTCACGCAGCAAGGCGTCGGCGATGCGGTGCGGCGCTTCGAGACTTGTGATGCGAAGCACCTTGGGCATGTCATTGCCCTTGAAATCGACGACGATCACCGGCAGGGGAAAAGGGTTGTCCTTCGTTTGCCGCTCCCATGCATCCAGCAGCGCCAGCTCCATGCGGTTTGCCTGCGACTGCACTGAGTCGAGTAGCACGCAATTAACCGGATCGGCCATGGCCGGTAATCGCCGTTTCTCTGTCGCGTACCTGCCGCCTTCGTAAGTTGGCGGAAACACCTTGTCCCCCGCGCCGCCAGCCGGTTGGTATTCGGTGATGCAACGAAACGCTGCCGCCATACCTTTTACAGCTTCCTTCAACTTCTCAAGTGTCAGTTCTGTGCCTGCCATGAAATTCCTCCTTTTCAAATAGGTCTGTATTGTTCTTGTTATCGGTTGGTCGACCACCGTGCGTCGATTAATACTAGCCCGTGCGTGGACAGGTTGCACGATGAGGGTATCTCGTTCTTGAGAAACTCCACATAGAGCTTCTTTTGCCAGGGAAACGGCGCATAGCCCGTCAGCAATCGAAACATCCCGCGGAATTCTTCAAGCAAAGGTGTGGTACCCTGTGTCGTGGACGATTCAGGTTCAGCCATTCTCATATCCTCCGATCGCAGTGCGGCATCCTCATAATGTTCTCCAGCCTTCCTGGACCCTGCACTCCCGAAATATTAGAGCAGACGTCCCTCCTCCACAAGAACAAATTTCCGACATCCCGGCCATTTTGACCATCCATTGCAGTAAGTCACTCCACTACGTGCCAGCACAAAACGACGCCTGCCCCCGTAATGTTTCAGGCGCCAGCAGCCCTTCCCGTTCCAGATAAGGGCGAAGCCTGAGTTTCGCACGTCTCACCCACGTACGAGCCGTCGTGGCCGGCATCTTTTCTCTTTTGGCAAACTCTGCGATAGGTTCATCCAGCGAGGACAGAAGAGCACGCTCCTGGTCTGGCGATAGTCCTGCGGCTCGCCAGGCACTTTCTATCTTGACCCGCGTCTCGCGGCGTTCCAGTTCAGCCAACGGATTCCACTCAGGATGCGTGCGGTGTGAGTGGACATCCACGCAAACCGCGCCCATGCGCCGTTGCCCGCAAGGCGTACCCATGCGCAATTCTTCGCGGTGCTTCTCGCGGCGTTTTCTTCGCCTTTCCATTTTGTGGGCATCCCTCCAGCAGTTTATTATGGTTTTGAAGACTATGTTTTCGAAGGCTAACCGCGGGGTAAGGAGATCAGTTTTGCTTTGGTAGGTTTTGTGCAGTTTGAGGTAGGCTTCTTGTTTTGCGTCATGTAGATCAGATTCATTGGGAATCTTCTTGTTGAGACGTTGCTCGACATTACGGTCGTTGGTGATGATAATGAATGCTTGGTCAAACGGGCTTTTTTCTTTTCTCCGATTCATGGCGCCTCCCTACATTGGTGAGTATATCATACGGATGAGAAACAAGCAACGATCACTTCTATAAAATTAACGACATGGGCACCTATCTCGTTGCAATCCTCCTCTGAATTATGATATTATTGCAACGGTAGCGTATGCAGTGTCGTTTTATCTCTGGGCTTGTCCACCGCTCTGAACGCCCTGCGGCCCCATTGAAGATTTCTTATCCGCAGGATCGCTGAAACAATTCCTCCAACTTCCGCGGCCTAAAGGGTCGCGGCTCCGTACCTCGTCAAAAAAATCTTTTGAGCGCGCGACTCTCTACATTGTCGTCCTTCGTGCCTCATTCTCGTCTTCTATGGTCACTGAGACTATCTCTTGCCTATCCGGCCGAGATCAGACGTGTTCCCGGTCATTAAGAGTGTTTATATGGTCGCACTGATCCTCGGTGAATGCTCCGCAGCTTTTGAGATTTGAAAAAGGAGGTTAATCCGAGTCTGGAATGTGCAACAGATTTGCAACAGAGATGCTCGTTTGAGCTACGATTGTGCTTCTGTTGATCTTCGGTCAAGCTTCATAAGTCTTTTAGTTTCAATCATTAATGGTTTAGTGACAAATACTTACAGCATGCCCTGTTCGGACTTCGAATCCGAAGGTTGCAGGTTCGAGCCCTGCCGGGCGCGTTCAAAAACCGCGTTTTCGCGGGTGTTATGGGGCCGTGCTGAAACTACGGGGACGGTGTGAGCAATTGGCGGCCATCCGCTTCTACGCCGGGGCGTCGACCTCCTGATTGGCATACGAAACATAGCCATCCAGGCGCGTGGTGCGCGTTGGCAAGGTCCTCCAACGTGCCCGATCTGCAAAGATTCTGGCGTAGACTTTTTCGTAAGCTGTGACCATACAGTCGATGGAGAAGTGCGTCTCGACGCGTCGACGGCACGCGGCGCGGTCGATTCGGGGGATTCTCTCGACGGCGGCAGCGGCTTCGTCTGTATCGTTGACGAGAAAGCCCGTCTCGCCGTCAGCGACCACCTCACGACACGATCCGCGATCCATGGCGATTACGGGCACGCCGGCGGCCATGGCCTCGGCCATGACGAGGCCAAACCGTTCGGGTAGTTCATTCAAGTGCAGCAGGGCGTACGCCTCCTTGAACAGAAGGTCCCGGGCAGACGGGCCAACAGGCCCGATATACTGCGCTGTGCGGCCATCGATGTGAGGCCGAACCAGCGTCTCGAAGTAGCGTTTGTCCTGGATTATTCCGGCGATCACGAGGTCCCTGCCGGCTTTCTTTGCCGCTTCGATTGCCAGGTGCACACCCTTGTCGGGGTGGATGCGGCCCAAGAATACGAGCTTGTCGCCAGGGTCGGGACGGAAGGTGAGGTTCGACAGGTCGATGCCGTTGTAGACGGTGGCCAGGTAGGGCAATTCAGGGTCCCGGTCGGAATCGCTGATCGAGACGAAGTAGGCGTCGTGCTTGTACTTGCGGTAGACGGCACGGATCTTGTCGGAGGAGAAGCCGTGGATGGTGGTGAGAATGGGAGTGGGTATCAGTCGTGAAAAGGCTAAAGGGATGAAGTCGTAGTTGTTGTGGATCAGGTCGAACTCGGCGGCGTGCTCCATGACTTCGGAGATGTGGAGGATTTCCACGACCTTGGGGTCTTGTTCACCGTCCTCTTCATAACCGCGGGCGATAACAGACCGGAGCGTGCCCTGGGTCACGGAGTCGGCCGTGGCGAAGAGCGTCACATCCCAGCCGCGAGCGACCAGACCCTCGGCGATATTGCTGGCGACGGTTTCCCATGCCCCATAGCCGCGCGGCGGCGTCCGCCATGCCACTGGCGACAGAATGGCGATTCGCTTGTCTTGCTGCATCTTGCGTTCTCCAACCAATTTTCATCGGCATATCGGCAGATACATTGTACCATGCCCGGTGGGATTGACAGCCGAACGCAACGTCATATCCGATTATAGTACGGTTCTACTCTGCCACCACACGCCATTCGAGAATACCGGCGGAGAAGTTTGGCTGGAGCTGGACTTCGATTCGGAGCATTTCGGTTTCGACCGGCTCGAAGGTGACCTTGTTGAACATGTCCTTTTCAACGCCATAGGCGGAGGCGTTGGTGACGGGCGTCCATTTTTCGCCATCCTTGTAGAGGAGCTTCCACCATTGCGGCACGCGGCACTGGCCCCGGCCGGTATCGTCGAACCAGTAGACCTCTACCGCAGAGACCTTCTTCCTGTCCTTCAGATCGAGCTGTATCCATTCTCGGGTACCGCGATGATTCCACCACGTGAAACGGCGGATGCTGTTGTCGGCGGAGTTCTTCGGCACGAGGCCGTCACTCACGGCTTCCACCGTGTCGGCATCCCAGCAATGTGAGGCCATGGCCGCGGGCGGCACTGGCTCTCTTTGCCATTCACGGGCATCAGGGCCGCTGCCGATCGTCGGGAATGCCGAGATTCGCAGGCGTGCGGCCCCCATTGGGATGAGGGTCACTGTCTCTATGGGTTCATCGGACTTGACGGGGCTCTGCTGAACCTCGCCCACAAGGCCGAGGTGGTCGACGGTCCAGTTTGGGATCTTCCTGGCCTTTGTGCGAAGCACGATCGGGGCGGCGTTGGCCTCGAAGGGCTGGTTGTCGGCGGGCCAGGCCTTCTTCTCGACCTCGAAACCCGCCGTCGGATCGCCTTCATTTAGAACGAGGCCGTAGTTCCAGGGGCTTTCCGGGTAGACTTCCCAAGCCGGCCATTTGTCCGTGCCGCCGTGGCGGACGTACTTTTCCTCAATTTTCAGCGAATAGGTCAGCGGGCCGCGGTCGACCGAGACGCTGTTTCTGTTCTTCTCCCATTTTCGCAGCCTGATCTCCATTGGCAGCATAAGCTTGACGACGTCTCCATCCGACCACTGACGATCTATGACCAGATACGACAGGGGCGGCGCCTTTCTGCCCTGCGCCCTGCCGTTGATCACGACCAACGGTTTGTTGCACCAGCCGGGGATGCGCAGATAGAGCGGAAACCTGACTGGTTTGGGTGTTCCGACAACAAATTCGAGTTCCTGCTCAAACGGGTACTTCGTATTCTCCGTGATGGTGACTTCCGTACCGTCGCCCACTTTGGCGCGGACCTCGCAAGCGGAATACAGCACGGCCGCCAGACCGTTGTCGGGAGTGGCCAGCCACAGGTGCTGGGCGTAGTACGGCCAGCCGTGGCCCACGTTGTGCTGGCAGCAGCGGTGGATGTGCGGGTTGAAGTGCAGCATTGGCCCACTGTTCTGCAGGCCCGGCGACTTGTTCTTGCTGTCGGAGATGACCATATTCGGCGCCGTCAGGTAGCGCAGGCTTTTCAGGTCGGCCGTCATCGATGCGGGGAAGCTGTTGAACGCAACGTCCTCGCAACTGTCCGCCCAGACGGGATTGCCGGTAATCCACAGCAGCGTCTCATCGGAAAGCATCTCCTCGACCATGCCGCAGGTTTCGACGGCCTGGCGCGGGCCGACATAGCCGGGGCGGCAGTTTTCATCGCCGCCGAACATGCCGCCGGGCACCTGGCCGTACATGTCGCGGATCTTCTGCCAGTTGCGCTCCGAGGCGTGCAGATGCAGGGGGTCCTTTGACTGCATGTAGTAGGTTGTCGGACCGCCGAAGGCCTGGGCCATGTTGACATTGTGCCAGTTGATTACGTCGTGGGTCCAGTCGGCTGTATGGCGGTGGACCTTGTGGCCGAGATCGAGCAGGAAGGCGTCGCCGGTGCGGTTGTAAAGCCAATAAACGCTGTAAAGCAGATCGGCCGCCCGCATCTTTGGCCAGTAACCGACAAGGAACTGATCCTCCGGGACGGTCATGAGGTACTTCATGTAGTTGGTCATCAGCGTGATGACGCGTTCATCGCCGCTGTAATCGTAATAGTCCTGGAGGCAGAAGAGCATGATCATGTTCGGCCAGAGGTCTTCGCGGCCTTTGAGGTTTGTGGCCAGGCCGCTGCGGCCTTTGTCGGGGCCGAACCAGCCGTCGGGCTTCTGGCTCTTCAGCGCCGCTTCGATCCAGATCTTTGTCTCGTCGAGCATGCGCTTGTCACCGAGTGCATACGCACAGATGCCGAAGCCCTTGAGCCAGTAGGGGGGTTCCTCCCAGCCGTGTTCACCAACGCCCTCAGGATCGAGCCATGCGTTGTTTTCCTTTATAAGGAACCTGCTGATCTCGGTCAGATGGCCATGCCAGCCTTCAGCCTGAAGCTGGAGTTGGCGCAGCAGCCAGCCCTTCGGCTGAATCGCCTTCAGCGGCAGCTTGACAAACGGCGTGGGCAGAAGCGGTTCGCGATTAGAGATATAGAAACTATTCTTCGCGCTTGTGTCCGGCCGACTAACCACGGAAATCCGTTCGCGCCCGCCCGCTCGCCTTGCCTGCGCAGCAGCGTCACTGCAATGGCCTGCCAACGCGATTAGAAGCATGACCGAACTCATGGCAAACACCTTCATAGAAAAACCTCCGTCACCTGGAACTGTATCACTCAGGGGCCTGCTGCAGCCCTCCGCGGCTTTATAGACTACCGAATTCATCCAGCATTTGCAAGGATTCGCCACGAAAGCATTTTCCGAGCATTGCAGCGGCATATATTGCCGATAAAATAAGTCGATGGGCAAGGCAAGCTTATCGTGTTTATGAGGTAACACATGGTGAGGCGATTTGATGAGAATCCGTTGATCCGGCCTGCGGATGTTCCGGCAAGCCGGCCCGACTACGAGGTAGTCGGCGCGTTCAATCCCGGAGCCATCGTTCATGGCGGCGAGACACTGTTGCTGCTGCGCGTCGCAGAGCGGCCCCGGGACAAGGCGGAGGACGAACAGGTTGCACCCATTTTCAATCCTGAGACGATGGAGGTTGAACACTTCCGCGTCAAGAACAGTGATCCGCACATCACGGATATCCCGGATTCGCGGTCGTTCTACTACGATGAGGAGATGTTTCTCACGAGTATTTCGCACCTGCGCCTGGCACGGAGCAAAGATGGCGTGCATTTCGCCGTCGAGCCTGCACCTGCGATGTTTCCCGCGTTGTGGAGCGAGACATTCGGGCTGGAAGATCCGCGGATCACACCTTTGGACGGGCGTTATTACATTACTTACAAATCCGTCAGCGACAAGGGCATCTGTACGTCACTGGCCGTCACGGACGACTTCTTGAAGTATCAGCGGCTGGGCATGATCTTCTGCCCGGAGAACATCGATGTGGTGCTGTTTCCTGAGAAGATCGGCGGCCTGTACTGGGCCCTTACGCGGCCGGTGCCGCGTTATATCGGGCCTCGCGGCATCTGGATCGCGTCTTCGCCGGACCTCCTCCACTGGGGCGGGCATCGGCCGCTGCTTCTGCCGCAGGCGGGCACATTTCACGACGCCAAGACGGGCGGGAGTTGTGTACCGATTCGTACCGATGAGGGCTGGCTTGTGATCTACCACGGATCGGACACCATGGATCGTTACACGCTGGCGGCGGCCCTGCTGGATCTGGCGGATCCCTCCAAGGTGAAGGCGCGACCTACCGACCCTCTCATGGAGCCCGAGGCGGAGTACGAAATACGCGGGTTCTACGGCAATGTAGTCTTCTCCTGCGGTGCGACCGTGGACGTCGACGGTAACATCGTTATCTACTATGGCGCCAGCGATGAGTGCACGGCGGGTGCGGTGACTACGGTGGACGAGGTGATGGACACACTTGAATAAGCCTTGTTCTCCGGCAGGCTGCCGCATCAGGTACAGGCTCCTCGTGCGTGCATCCGCACTTGCCGTACCTAAGGTCTTGGAGGTTTACCGTGGCAGGGCCTTGTGGTAGAATGTTGTATGGCCGGTGTTTTGCCGCCCGGCGGAGGACATACAACAATGAAGGTATGGCTGATTGTGGCCGCGTTCGCGGCGGGCGTGGGGTCGGTGTGTGCCGCCACAGTTTTTGACGCAGCGCGGCCGAATCATATTGCTTTTGCGCCTGTGGAAGCGCGTTTTGTGCGCCTGGTAATTCGCCAGAGCGCGCAGCGCGAGCCGTGCATCGACGAGCTGGAGGTTTACGGGCCGCAGGGCGGGGCGAATCTTGCCTTGGCTGTAACAGGGGCTGTGGCGAGTGCCTCTTCATGCCTTGAGGGGTACCCCATCCATCAAATTTCACATCTGAATGACGGGCGCTACGGCAATGGTCACAGTTGGATCGCCGCAGGGACGACGGACGAATGGGCGCAGATCGAATTTGCATACCCGGTGACGGTCGGGTCGATTGTCTTTACGCGCGACCGGGAAGGGCGGTTTCGCGACCGCCTGGCGTCTGCAATTGAGGTTCATGTCTCCATGGATGGCCGGGACTGGGTTCTTGTGGCCCAGCGCAGCGTTGTACCAATCCTGCCCGCGGGGCCGGTGGGGTATGAGCAGCTCTTGCGGTATGCGTTCGAATGTGAAGATCTGACGTGGAGCAGGTTTGAACCGGGGGATGCCGTGAGCCGGGTTCTGGCACAAATGGACGCCATGATCGAACGGCTCGGGGCACAGGGACTGGACGTATCAGCCGAACGCCGTGACCTGGCGGAGTATCGCCGGCGCGCGGGCCTCATGCACGCGCTGCCGGATACATCGGCGGAAAGGCGGGAGTTATTCTTTCTCGTTCGCCAGGCGAAACGCAAACTCTTCTTGCGTGTACCGGAGTTGGCGGCCGTCGAGAAGATCCTGTTTGTCAAGAGGCACCCGTACGAACCGTCGCACAATTACAGCGTGATCCTGGACGCGTCGGGCGGGCCGGGCGGCGGCGTTTGCATTCTTGAAGTGCCGCGTGAGAACGGCAGACTCGAACCTGATCGAGCGAAGGTTAGGACTCTGTTTGATGCGCGGGAAGGCGTGGCGCGGGACCCGGTGACGGACTTTGCGGCAGGGACGATCTATTTTTCCTGGCGGCGGTCGATGAGCGACTACTACCACCTGTATGCCATGGACGTTGACGGCCGCGGACTGCGGCAGATCACGGACGGGCCGTTTCACGACACATTTCCATGTCCGCTGCCGGATGGGGGGCTGTCATTCATCAGCACGCGGTGTCGGGCGAGGTTTCTCTGCTGGCGGCCGCAGGCTTTTGTCCTGTTTCGGATGGATGCCGACGGCGGCAATATCCGGCCGCTGTCGTATGCCAACCTGAGCGAGTGGACACCGTCTGTGATGCGGGACGGGCGGATCATCTGGATGCGGTCAGAATATCTCGACAAGGGAGCGGACTTCGGTCATACGTTGTGGGCAATCTGACCGGACGGCACGCATCCGGAGTTGCTCTTTGGCAACAATACGCTGAATTGCTATGCGAACGGGCGCGAGGTTCCGGGCTCGAGTGAAATTCTCTGCACGCTTGTGTCGCATGGCGGCGATCTGAACGGGCCGCTTGCGCTGATCGACCCGACCCGCGGGCGATACAATCCAGAGGCGATCACCAGTATCACGCCCGACGTCGAACCGCACTATCACATGAGCTGGGCGAAGCGGCAGTGTTTTCGCGATCCGGTTCCCATCAGCCGGGATTATTTCCTGTGCAGCCACGCGCCGTATGACAAGTTCGGCCTGTATTTGGTAGACCGGTGGGGCAATCGCGAGCTGCTGTACCTGGACCCGGCGATCGGGAGCATGTCCCCGACGCTGCTGCGGGCGACGGCGACTCCGCCGGTGATCAGCGACAGCAATGTGCCGAATGAGGCGGCCCATGGGCAGTTCTTTGTGGCGGATGTTTATCACGGACTGGAGCCGGCGGTGGAGCGCGGCCGGGTAAGGTACATCCGTGTCTGCGAGGAAGTACGGTCCGAGCTGATGCGCTTGCCCAACGGTGAGTACCGCGCCGACCATGAACCTTTCGAGGATTGGTATGCAAGCCCGACACACATTGTCCGGGGCCCTCATGGGTGGCCAAGCTACGTTGCAAAGAGCGTACTGGGGGTCGCGCCGGTGGAGAGGGACGGTTCGGCAAGTTTCTATGCTCCGGCAGGGAAGGTGCTTTACTTTCAGACGCTGGATGAGAACTATAACGAACTGCAGCGGATGCGGAGCGTTGTGCAGTTGCAGACGGGAGAGAGGCGCAGTTGCGTCGGCTGTCACGAGAATCGCATGTCCGCGCCTCCTTCGGCGGGCATTGTGCCGATGGCTATGCGGCGGCCGCCGGATACGCTGGAGCCTCCGCCGTGGGGGGCAGGGCCATTCTCCTACGAGAAGGTCGTGCAGCCGGTTTGGGATGCCGCGTGTGTGCGGTGTCACGATGGCGACAAGACGCAAACGGACCTGACAGGCGTTCTGGATGCGAACGGGGTTCCTGCATCGTACAAGACCCTCATTACGCAAGGCTGGGTACATTACTTTGACTACAACTGGGGACAGGAGCATTTCAAGGCGGAGCCGCTGACGTTCGGGACGGTCAAGAGCAGGCTGTGGGAGGTACTTGACGGCGGGCACTACGATGTCCATCTGACACGTGAGCAGATGCATCGCGTGAAATGCTGGACGGATCTGAACTGTCCGCTGTGGCCGGATTATGTGTTTAGGCCGGAGCGATTGGCGAAGGCGGCGGGCAGGTAATCCAATCTGTGCCGGCACTGCCGCATGTCACTGGCTGATCTTGAGCACCATGAATCCGTGCATAGTGTCCAGGCCCACGGCTAACATCTTCTGCCGTGTGAAGACCAGAAGCAGGCCCCGGCGAGGGAAATAGTATGCCTGTGCAATATCGTAGTTGAAATAGAGGCCCGCGGGGTAGGCATATATGAGCCGTGCTTTGGCGTTGCCGAGTTCGGGTGTGATTACGGCCCGAAGGCCCTGCTCTGCATTCCAGCTTGAGCCGTTGCTGCCCCCGGCGGCCACGTGGGCAGCGAATGCGGTCGCCAGATCGCTGCGGGCTTGCGGCGGCCTGATATGCCAGTTCATTCCTCGAACTGCCCAGCGCCCCTGCGTGGCTTCAAGCGCCAGTGCCTTCTCCGTGGCAAAGTTTTCCATGATGTCCTTGAGCCAGGCTATCTCACGCGAGGGGATGTCCGTTGCCGCCATTGCCGCGTTAGGCTCGCTGAGGATCACCTGGACCAGTTGGGCTGAATAGCACTCGCCGCCCAGCGTCTCGGCGATCCAAAGGACCGGTTGAGACCCGCGGGTCAGCCCGAGAAATGTAAACGTCTGATCGCACGAGGTCGAAGCCAGGGCGGTGTTGGCGACGCTGGCAAGGACCAGAATCCTGAAAACCACAGCCTTCATGCCTTCCATAGCATATCTCCATTCCTTGAAATCGGATTCACGTTCGGCGGCACGGTTGCCGCTTATCCGTATCAATGGCCCGCCAACTCCGCGGCTTGCCAAAAACCTGACGACTGTGCCTATTTCTTGTTTGCGAGGTATTCGTTAATCGCCGCGGCAGCGATTCGACCCTGGCCCATGGCAAGGATGACTGTGGCTGCGCCCAAGACGATGTCACCGCCGGCATAGACGCCTTCGAGGCTGGTCCTGCATTTTTCATCGACGACAATGTTGCCCCACTTGTTCAGTTCCAGGCCGGGTGTGGTCTGGCCGATGAGCGGGTTGGCGCCGTTGCCGATGGCGACAATGACGGTGTCTACATCGAGCGTAAACTCGCTGCCTTCGATCGGCACGGGGCGCCGCCTGCCGGAGGCATCCGGCTCACCCAGTTCGTACTTGAGACATTCGATTCCGATCACATGGCCATCGCTGTTGCCCAGGATTTGCTTTGGACTCTGCAGAAGGCGGAAATCGACGCCTTCTTCCTTGGCGTGGTGCACCTCCTCGACACGGGCCGGCATTTCCTTCTCGCTGCGGCGGTAGACGAGATAAACCTTCTCTGCACCCAGGCGCACGGCGGTCCGGGCCGCATCCATCGCAACGTTACCGCCGCCGAGGACGGCGACGCGCTTACTGACAGCGATAGGTGTGTCGGCGCCCTTACCAAAGTCATAGGCCTTCATAAGATTGGCCCGCGTGAGGTACTCATTTGCGCTGTAAACGCCGACGAGGTGTTCGCCCGGAATCTTCATGAACGCGGGCAAACCGGCTCCGACACCGATATAGACCGCGTCAAAGCCGTCGTCCTTCATGAGCTGTTCAATCGTGCGCGTACGGCCTACGACAAAGTTGCAGACGATCTTGACGCCCATCTGCGTGAGAACATCGATCTCCTGCTGAACGATCGCCTTGGGCAGTCGGAATTCCGGAATGCCATAGACCATCACACCGCCGGGCTTGTGAAATGCCTCGAAAATCGTTACGTCGTGACCGGCTCGCCGCGTATCAGCGGCGGCGACAATGCCGCCGGGGCCGGAGCCGATAATGGCCACCTTTTTGCCGGTCGGGGATGCGACCTTGGGAACGGACGGGACTGAACCCGCGCGATCGGCAACGAAGCGCTCCAGCCGCCCGATGGCCACGGCCTTATCGACGTCCTTGAACTTCTTGCCGACGGTGCATTTTTCCTGACACTGGACCTCCTGGGGGCACACGCGCCCGCAGACCGCCGGCAAAAGTGAATTCTCTTTGATGATTGCCAGCGCCTCGTCGTAGTGACCTTCGGCAATGGCCGCTATAAAGTCCCTGATCCGAATCCGCACCGGACAGCCCTCGACACATGGTGCTGTCTTGCATTGGAGGCATCGCATGGCCTCCAGCCGGGCCTGTATTTCCGTGTACCCCAGCGCCACCTCGCTGACATTGCCGCACCTCTGGCCCGGGTCCTGCGCCGGCATCTGCTGAGGCGGTATGGCATAACGGTCGGATGGCTTGATCGTGCCGGCCTTTTGCTTATTCAGAAGCTCATCGAGAAGTTTACGGTCGTCAGTCACGATGGTGATCCTCAAAGATGGAGCGTTACTTGCCAAGCCCGATCCTGCAGCGGTGCTGCTTGTATGCTTCATGTGCTTTCTGTTCGAGGGTGCGGTAGGCGTTTAGCCGCTTCATCAACATGTCAAAATTAACCTGGTGGCCGTCGAATTCAGGACCATCGACGCAGACAAATTTCGTTTGGCCGCCGACCTCCACGCGGCAGCCGCCGCACATGCCCGTGCCGTCGACCATAATCGCATTGAGCGAAACCTGCGTTGGGACGTTGAACTTGCGCGTCGTCTCACAGCAGAACTTCATCATGATTGCAGGTCCGATCGCAACAGCGAGATCCGGCTTGCGGTTCCTGCCGCAGATCTCCGCCAGCGGTTCGGTTACCAGTGCCTTTCGCCCGTATGAGCCGTCATCGGTGACCACAATCAGTTCGTCGCTCAAGGCGGCGAACTCGTCCTCGAGGATCAGCAGTTCTTTTGTACGGGCGCCGAGAATGCTGATAAGACTGTTGCCTGCTTCTTTCATGCCGCGGGCGATGGGAAGAAGCGGGGCGTTGCCAATGCCGCCGCCGACGCAGACGACCGTACCGAATTTTTCGATATGCGTGTGCTTGCCCAACGGGCCGGCTACGTACCCCAGGCTCTGGCCTTCTTTGAGGTCGGCCATTTCGCTGGTGCTTTTGCCTACCCGCTGCCAGATGAGGCGAATCGTCCCTTTTTCAACGTCTGCCCCGGCAATCGTCAGCGGAATACGTTCGCCATAATCGTCATTGACGCCGACGATCACGAACTGCCCCGGCCGGCGCGCCTGCGCCACCAGCGGGGCTTCCACCTCGATGGTGAATACATTCTCAGAAAGCTGTTTTTTCGATACGATCCGATGCGACACGTTCACCTCGTTTTATTTTCGTTTCCAGGGTAACCGGACAGTCAGGGGCTGTTGCAGCACAAAGGCAATTGTAATGGCTCAGCCGTGGTTGGGCAACACCCGTTTCCGCAGACTTACCCCCGGTTCCTCAGCATCCTACGTTGGAGCGGCGATGGGAGTTCCGTTCTCGGGCGGGCACGCGCCATTTAGGCCGTTTCAGCCGTGCGGAGCTCCCGATTTTGCCGTCTTTAGATCAGACGCTGTGGGTCGTTTTCTCAAGTAATTGCCGTGCCTTGCGCGCTTCTGCCAGGAGGTCCTGCTCATTGCCCGGCCTGAGGCATTTAAACATCTTCCGGAACGACAAATGGTTTGCGGTACTCGCGCCGCAGCATGGCGTTGGCCTCGTCGTCGCCGATGAACCGTTGTTTGACGGGATCGAAATCCAGCGAGCGGCCCAGGCGATACGAGATGTTGCCGAGGTGAATCAGCGCACACGAGTAAAAGCCTGCTTCAATATTCTTGTTGAACTCCTTCGGGTCGGCTTCGCGGATCGCGTTGATATAATTCTGGTAATGGTTGCCTAAACCTTTGCCGGTGGCGCCGGGCTCACGGTTCTTGCCCATGTAGGCCTGCCATTTCTCAACTGTTTTGGCCATATAGCCTTCGGAGCCATAGAACAGGTTACCGATGGTGTTGTCGCCGCTGACCATGTAGCCGGTCTGTGCATCGGCGCTGCCCCGCGTCCACATCATGTCCTCGCGATTGGATATCCAGTGGCGTGTTTCGAACTGCAGGATCTTTTTCTTGTCGCCGCGGCCGTCGGGGTTCTCAAATTCGAAGATTGCCATGAGCGTGTTCGGCGTGTTCTGGTCGTCGTCGAACATGAAATGACCGCCCATCGCGCAGACTCGCGTGGGCAGCTTGACGCCCAGGCCCCACCGGGCGACGTCCATTTCATGGACGCCCTGATTGCCCATGTCGCCGTTGCCGTAGTCCCAGTTCCAGTGCCAGTTGTAGTGGAAGCGATTGCGGGAGAACGGCCGCTTTGGCGCCGGGCCTAACCACAGGTCATAATGGACACCGGCGGGTACAGGCTCGTCAGGGGTGTGCTTGATCGTGTCGCGCCATTTGTAGCACAGGCCTTTTGCCAGGTAGACCTCGCCCAACTTGCCGCTGTGCAGAAACTCCGCCATCGACTGCGCACAGGGGTTACTTCGCTGCTCGGCGCCGTCCTGGACGATCACGTTATACTTCTTTGCCGCTTTGACGAGTTGCTGGCCCTCGAAAAAGTTATGACAGCAAGGCTTCTCCACCGAGACGTGTTTGCCTGCCTGCATCGACCAGATCGCCGCCAGCGTATGCCAGTGGTTCGGCGTCACAATGGAGACGGCATCGATGTCTTTGTCCTCCAGAAGCTTGCGGATGTCAGTGTACGTCTTGGGACGCGGCAGGTTTTTGTTGGTGAAATACTTCTTGATCACGCCTTCGAAGAGGTTCTCGTCGACGTCACACAAAGCCGCCACTCGTACGTTCTTCAATGCCGAGTAGCTGGCGATGTGGCTTTGCCCCATGCCGTGAATGCCGATCACCGCGACACGGACGGTCTCATTTGCCCCCGCCCAGGCGGCACTTGTTCCCCACAGGCTTGCCGCGGCCGCCGCCCCTACAGTAGATTGTGCCGAACGCTTCATGAAATCCCGACGTGATAATCTGCTCTGCCTCATCGTCTTCTTCTCCTGAAGGTAATTATCAAGCAATAAGCATATCACATACAGGTCTAAGAAACAATAGTAACCATTGCCAAAGCGGACCTGTGAAGCCCGCATTGCGTACTGTACCGCAACACGGGTTTTATCTGGCAAAGAGCTGGCCGATGAAGATAATAGGGAAAGCTTAACGAGGGACTCGGCACGATGTACGATCACGTTATTCTGGATTCTGAGCAGATTGGCCGGTGCATCGCGCGACTGGCAGGTGAGATAAGCGCGGCCTATCAGCCTGATGATCGTATACTGGCGATCGTGGTCTTGGATGGCGCTACTCGGTTTGCCGCTGATCTCTTGCCCCAGGTGACTTGCCAGGCGGAGGTCGTATTCCTGCGTGCCTCCAGTTACCACGGCGGCATGTTCAGCACGGGCACAGTGACACTGGAAGGTGATCTTTCGGACAAGCTGCCGGGCAGAAGCGTTCTCATCATCGATGACATTTATGATACGGGTCGGACACTGGATGCCGTGGTCCGGACGGTCCGCCGTCACGGCCCGGCCGATGTAAAAACATGCGTCCTGCTCGAGAAAAGTCGCCGACACGAAGTGCCCGTTCCCGTTGACTTCGTCGGCACCTGTGTCGAGGACGCGTTCCTCATAGGCTATGGCCTGGATTACGAGGGCCATCACCGCGAACTGCCGTTTATTGCGGCCATCACGTCTCCTGAACCCTAATTCAGGCGAACCGAAATCCTGAACATCTCGTGCTTGCTTCTCCGCGGCCTGATTCCGTATAATGCACCACATATGAAACCGGTTTACGTGGCCGGATTCTGACTTGGGCATACCGTTATCATATGGAAGGAGTGGACATGACATCCCGCGATCTTTCGAGAAGAGGTTTTGTAGCAGCAGGGGCCGGCGCCCTGGTCACTATCGCCTCCGTGGCAATGAGCGCACCGCAAGAGAGACGACCGACAGGACAGAGGCCGGCCGGTCAGCGAATGGGCGGAAGGCCGCGGCCGCTTCAGTTCGGGCTTCAGTTGTACTCGGTCCGCGAGGACTGCGGCAAGGACCTGCCGGGCACGCTGGCCAAGGTGGCCAACATGGGGTATACCGCTGTGGAGTTCGCCGGCTACTACGGCCGAACCGCCAGGGATATGCGCAAACTGCTCGACGATAACGGCCTGACCTGCTGCGGCACGCATACGGGTATCGACACACTATTAGGCGACAGTCTGGCGGCCACGATTGAGTATAACCAGATTCTCGGCAATAAGTTTCTTATCGTGCCGGGTCTGCCCGGAAAGTATAGCAGTTCGCGCCAAGCCTGGCTTGACACGGCCAAACTGTTCAATGAGCTGGCCGCAAAGGTCAAGCCGCACGGCATGTACGTCGGCTATCATAACCACAGCGTTGAGTTCCAGCCCATGGACGGTGAGATGCCGTGGGACACGTTCTACAGCAACACCGTTGCCGACGTTGTGATGCAGCTTGACACCGGTAACGCCTGCCACGGGGGCGTTGATCCGCTGCCATACCTGTACAAGTACGAGGGTCGTGCCCGCAGCGTCCACATCAAGGCTTTCAGCAAGAAGGACGACAAGGCGCTGATCGGCGAAGACGATATTAACTGGAAGGCGTTCTTTGCCCTCTGCAGGGCTACGGGCGGCACCGAGGTCTATGTTGTCGAACACGAAAGCTACGCCTATCCGCCGCTGGAATGTGTCGAACGGTGCCTGAAGAACCTGCAGCAGATGCGACTGACCGCCTGAGGCAGTTCGACAGAAAAAGCCTTGTCCATCGCATTGAAGAGGATTGCTCATGAAGACTGAGACCTTCGCGCTGATACTTTGCCTGTCGGCCATACTCGCGGCATCCGCACAGGCCGCCAATCTATCATTGGCTCAGCGGTATCCGCCGGAGAAACTTGCCGACCTGCTGCTTCCTCGCGCGGAGTGGCATCCGTTCGCCACGACTGATGAACGTGCCCAGTGGGAGGCCGTGGACCCCGGTATCCGGCAGGCAATTGTGCGGATCGCCAATGATGCGGCCAAACGCGACGTGCCCGCACTTCCGGCAACCTTGTACCTGGAGTTTCTGCGAAACGGAGATCGCGAACGCTATCAGAAGCCGTACTTCCAGCGGCGTTCGATGCTCAATGCGATGGTGCTTGCCGAATGCCTGGAGGACAAGGGACGGTTCCTCGATCCGACTGTAAATGTCCTCTGGGCCATTTGTGAGGAGTCGTCCTGGGTCTTGCCTGCCCACATCTCCGCCCAGAAGGCCGGAAGTGGTTTACCCGACACGGCGGAACATGTCATCGATCTGTTCAGTGCCGAGACGGCACAAGCGCTGGCATGGACATGGTATCTGCTCGGCGAACGCCTCGACCGCGTTTCGCCGCTGGTCCGCCCGCGGATCGAACGCGAAATCCGCAGCCGTATCCTCGTGCCGTACATGGAGCGGGACGACTTCGGTTGGATGGGCTTTCGACGTTCGGGCCGACCGAATAACTGGAATCCGTGGGTCAATTCCAACGTGCTTGCAGCGGGCCTGCTTATTGAAACGGATCAGGCCGCACGGGCGGCGCTGGTCGCCAAGGCTCTGCGGAGCCTCGACAAGTTCTTTGTGCCGTATCCGTCCGACGGCAGTTGCGATGAGGGCCCCGGTTACTGGAGCCGTGCCGGGGCGAGCCTCTTTGACGGCCTCGACCTCCTGCACAGTGCCTCCAGCGGTCGTATCGACTTTTTCAACGTCGCCGTCATCGCCGAAATCGGTCGTTTTATCACTCGCGCCCACATCGCTGATGATTACTTCGTCCCTGTCGGAGATTGCAGCGCCCGCCTGGATATTGCGCGCGACCTTGTGTACCGTTTCGGCGCGCGCATCAACGACAAGGATATGCAGGCGCTGGCGGCCTGGGATGTATCGGCGGCAAAACTGTTTGGCAAACTGGATGATTTCGAATTCATGCAGCGGCCGTTGTATGCAGTCTTCAATGCAAAGCAGCTTCTCGCCGCCCGCAGCGATTCACCGCCGCTTTTGCGCGACGTGTGGCTGAGCCACGAGGACATGCAGCTTATGGCGGCTCGCGACCATCAGGGCAGTGCACAGGGTTTGTATGTTGCTGCATGGGGTGCACACAACGCCCAAAGCCATAATCACAACGACGTGGGCAACTTCATCATCTTCGCTGACGGCCGGCCGTTCATCATCGATCTGGGCGCCCCGACGTACACCCGCCAGACGTTCAGCAGCCGCCGCTATGAAATCCCGGCCATGCAGTCGGCCTGGCACAATCTCCCGACGATCAAAGGGTCCATGCAGGGCGCGGGCCGCCGATACGCCGCCAAAGACGTGACATACGAATCATCGGATGCGTTTGCGCAATTGCGGATGGACATCGCCCCGGCCTGGCCCGCCGAGGCCGGCGTACGCCGGTGGATCCGGACCGTGCGCCTGGAGCGCGGCCGACATGTCGAGATTACCGACGATTACGAACTGATCGCCGATGACTGCCCAATCGAGGAGAACTTCCTTACGCCGGCAGTCGTGACAAAGCCTGGCAAGGGCGTACTGCTGCTGAAGCATTCGGAAGGCAGCCCACTCTCCCTGCGATTCGATGAGGATGTGCTGCGGCCGGAGATAGAGAATGTCACGCTCGACGATGCGTCCCTGCAGAACGACTGGGGCGAGCGGATCACGCGCATTCGTTTGGTAGCGGCCCAGCCAAAGCGGCAGGACCGCTGGACGATCCGTTTCGAGGTCGACTAAACCTTCGGCAAGGGTTTGTCCGCCAGCACCTTCGCCAGGTAAGCCTTCGCCTCGAGCACATCCGGTGTGGCGGCGTCCGTCATGTCCTTGTAGCCCGTTCCGTCGCGGCTGCTGCCGCAATCATAGAGCCGGCCCGGATGGCCCGGTCCGTTATCCTCCAGCAGCCACCGTTTCGTCCGCACGATAGCTGTATATCCATTCGCGTGTATCCTGCTCCTCGCCGCGAAGCAGCGGCGCGAAGGATCGGCCGTCGACGGGACGGTCGTCAGGCAAAGCGGCGCCGGCGAAATCGGCTAACGTGGGCAGAATGTCCGAAAGGTCGATCAGTTCGTCGCTTGCCTCCCGCGGCTTGACAATGCCCGGGCCGTTCACGATGAGCGGAACGCGGGCGCCGAGTTCCGTGGGCTGCCCCTTGCCTTGGCCGCCGGTCCCATTGTCGCCCGTGAAGAACACAACCGTGTTGTCCCGCAGCCCGGCCTTATCCAGAGCGCCGACGATGCGCCCAACGAGCTTGTCCATATATTCGACGTTGGCCTTGAAATTCGTCTTGCGGTTCTTGAAGTTGTCTATCTCGGAGGTCGTGGTCTCGGGCGTCGAATAGTGCGGAGCGTGTGTTACCGCCATGGCGTAGTACGCCAGAAAGGGCCTCTCCTTGTTAGCGTTCATGAAGTCGATCAGAAAACCGGCGAACATGTCTGGCCCGTAATCGCCGGGGCCGGTTCTGACATACCTGCCGTCCTTGACGATGCACGGGTGCCAATAGCGCGAGGGCTTGCTGTCGCCTTCCCACCCGCCGGTATGCTTGACCCCGCGGGGCAGGTTATGCTTGTAGGCCCACATACAGTAGGTATCGAAGCCGCACTCGTGAATCAGCGTCGGCATCTCCCCCGTGAGCTGCCATTTACCGGCGTGCGCGGTGGCGTAGCCGGCGCGTTTGAGCACGTGAGCGAAGGTTACCTTGCGTGCAATGTCGTCTTCGGGCGACCCGGCAACAGGGCCCCCGCGCCGGCCGGGGAACTGGTACACCCCGTTGTGGTGGCCATACTGGCCGGTCATGATCTCAAAGCGCGTCGGGTGGCAGAGCGGCGTGGCGTAGCACGTCTTAAACTGTACGCCCGTCTTCGCCAGACGGTCGAGATTGGGTGTGCGATGCTCCGTATTGCCATAGCAGGCCAGTTCTTTGGCCCCGAGATCGTCGGCCATGATGACAACAAGGTTCGGAGGCCGTTTGCGGACCCTCTCGCCTGAAACCTTGTCCGCGCCCAGGCCCGCCGCCGCGAGGCCTGCCATTTTGAGGAACTGTCGCCTTTGCATTTCGCCATCCTTTCTGCGGCACCCAACGCCGCAGCACAAACTGTACCTGCAACGGTTGCGGAAATCAAGACGCCCGGACTCACTAAGAACGATCTGAATCTCACCCCCGTTGTCCTGTGGCACAAGGATGGCCAAACCAGCCGGCCCACTGGCCAGCGATTGCCGATCTTTACTACGAAGCGCTTGAAGAGCCCGTCTGCGTAAACCCCGATGGGTTGGACTTGAGCTTCGATGTTGCCGGCAGCGGAACCGCTGGCGACGAGCCCGACTGTCGCGTGAGTCTTGCCGATTTGGGGGCGTTTGCAGCAGACTGGCTCAACTGCGGCTTGCTTCCCAAGACGGCCTGTTACTGAGCAAGGGACTACGACCACGACCACTTTTGAGCAGGGCGGTCGCCGAACGGCGAGCCCGACACGAACCGCTACTGGCCTGTGGTCGATGCCGACGCGGCGCTTCCGCGTTTTCTCAACTGTTCGAGTTCGTCGGCAAGTTTGCCGACCTCCATCCGCAACCGCTGATTCTCCTGCTTGTTGCGAATGAGCATACGGATGACGTAGAGAACCACGAGGACCGGCACAACGCAGCCAAGTCCAAACAATATGGCCAGCACGATCAACTCCCAGAAGCCCGGCATGCCGAATGCAAGCAAATCAACGTACATGGGTTCTCCTTCCACTCACGAATTGTTTTCAGAGCCCGGTTGCCGCCGTTCGGTAGAGCGGCATACGACGAGCTTGTCTCTTTCTTTCCGTACCTTGTGCAGGTCGACACCCAGCTCGGCAAGAATCTGGCCCCCGACGCTGCCGCTGACGAGGAGAATGCCTGGCAGCAGGTGTTCTGTGCCAAGGTAGATATGTCCGCACCGCCTCGCCTCGTCGATTGCACAACGAATTGCCATTCTCGCCGTTTCCAGAAAAAGCTCTGTACCTCGATCTCCGGCCGGTAGCGGTCCACATGTTGCCTCATACAGGCGGCGCAGCCGGTCGTCACTGACGTTGAGGTTCTTCAGGATGATCGCCGCAATGCATTCCGGAACCTGCATCACAGCCACCAGCAGGTGCTCTGTACCGACATGGGCGCAGCCGCGCTGCTTTGCTTCCTGCTCCGCCAATTGTGTTACCCGAAGTGCACGCGGCGCCCATGGAAGGGGCTCTTCTGTAATGCAAAGCGCGGCCGAGGCTGGCACCTTCTTCGATTCCAGCCAGGCGTCAACGTCGGCACGATCGAACTTGATGTTCTTTGCGCTAATCTTGATGTAGGGAGGGCAGTCGCCGGTGGCGATATACTTGTAAATGGTCCGCTTGGAATCCCCCAAATAGACCGCAAGGTCTTCGATTGACATGAGCTGCATATGACAACAACCTCCTTTTTATATAACTATATGACGTCAAATGCAGTCATATGCAACAAAAAATCTCAAAACGCGTGGAAAAAATCTTTTCATAGCGCGGGCCCATACGGATAAGTACATGCAAAACCTGGAGTTACGTCTGAATAAGGGTATGATGAAATCGCAGGGAAAAACTCAGGTCAGTCCGAAAAAATGCCTGCTGGTCTGCGTGACGGCCTCGGCGAAACTCTCCAAGGCGGTCCCGTGGAGTTCGGCCAACTTGCGGGCGGTATGGATGAGCATGGCCGGCTCGCAGGGCCGCTGGTTGCGGATGGGTTCCGGCGAGATATACGGACAGTCGGTCTCGATCATCAGCCGGTCCAGGGGCACTTGCCTGGCCGCCGCCCGGGCTTCGTCGGATTTCTTGAACGTCACGATTCCCGTAAACGAGATGTGCCAACCTCTGTTCAGCAGTATCCTCGCCTGCTCGGCCGTGCCGCTGTAACAGTGAAATACCACATTCTTCAGCGACTTGGCGTACTCGTCCAGAATGCCGACCACCTCGTCGAAGGCATTTCGGCAGTGCACCACGACCGGCAGCCCGCGGTCGGCCGCCAAAGTCAGTTGCTGCCGGAAGATCCGCCGCTGCGCATCCTGTTTCGAGAAGTTGTAGTGGTAGTCAAGCCCTGTCTCGCCAATCGCCACGACGCTCTCGTTACCTGCCAAAGCCCGCAGTGCATCCATATCGGCCTCGGAAATATCCGCAGCATAATGCGGATGATATCCCACGGTGGCGAACATGTCCTCGTGGTTCTGCGCCAACTCGACTGCTTTGCGGCAATGCTCCGGATCCGTGCCGACGGTGATCCACCGAGTGACACCCGCCGCCCGACTGCGGTGGAGCACCGCCTCCAGATCGGCATACAGTTCTTCAAATGTCAGATGTGCGTGTGTGTCGATCAACATTGCTGTTCGTTTGCTCGCCTTTAGCTCCTCGGTATGAAGGCATTCGGGTAATGTGTAACCACCGCCCTCGTTCCATCCCCAAGTACGACGGCGACGACGTCGAACCGAAGCGGGCGGTCCTTGATGCGGTAAATCCGGCGGAAGTACTCGGCCGCCCGTGCCATGCGGATACGTTTGCGTGGGGTCACAGCATCATGGGCGCGGGCGTAATCTTCATTACGCCGGGTCTTGACTTCGATGAAAACAAGTGTGCCGTCCGGGTCCGCCATAACCAGATCGATTTCGCCCATGGCGCACCGGTAGTTTCGCGCAATAGTTCGGTATCCTCTTGCCTTGAGGTGCTTTTCGCAGCGCTTCTCCCCCCATCGCCCGAGCCGTTTCGGATCCGACAGCAGTCTCCGCCTTATGAACGGCAGAGCCGGCATACGGCGGGCCTCACTTGCTCACGGTGTGTTCGCTGTGGCGGTGCGACAGCCGTACGGCCTTGCCGCTGCGCTCACGCAAATAGTAAAGTTTGGCACGGCGAGCCTTGCCGCTGCGCACCGGGCGAATGTCCACGACATTTGGCGAGTGAATAGGAAAGATACGTTCCACGCCCTCGTCGGCCACAAGCCGCCGGACCGTGAATGTCTCATTGATCCCGCGTCCCTTGCGCGCGATAACCGTGCCGCCGAACACCTGGATGCGGGTCTTGTTGCCTTCGGTGATGCGGCAATGAACATCCACAAGGTCGCCGATTTCGAAGTAGGGGATCGTCTTCTTCAGACTCTTATTCTCAACCGAATCCATAAGTTTCGTTTTCACTGTTGGCTCCCGCCTGTCTATACCTCTGCGTTCTGCTGCTGCCGGTATGGCCGGCCACTGTCTTGAAAGAATCATGTACTATACTTGTTCGGCGGAGGGAAACAAGTATTTTTTTACAACTTTCGAAAAATGAGTTTTCCCCAATCCATCCACATTGGCTCGCGAGGCCACATGATGAAATGGGGGAAGTGGGCAAGAGAGAAAATTTGCATTGGCAGTACTGTAAATCATGGTTTTATCAGAAGACAAAAGAGCCAGGTTTAGTCTGTTGGACGTATGATCATAAGTTATCCACAACCGGCTGTTGAAGCTTGACAGGTCCACGTTCTGGATCGTGGCTTGGCAGATACGGGCTGGACGCCCCCAGGGCCAACCCGTTTTGCGGCCGCTGACGCTTATCTTTTATGCTAAGCGGGGTTTACTATCTGCCGTGTTTCGCCTGATTAGGGTGGACGTTCTTTCGCGGATTTGCAAAGTTTCGCCGATGTTTCAAGACCAATCGCGGTAGGGGAGTTGGCTTGCCTTGAAGCTTACCCCGTCGTGACCGGCCGGACTGCTGGGAGCCGTTCACTCTAAGAAAGCGACGAACGATATCGGTCGAGTGGCTTTGCGACCTCCCTCCTGGTGCCAGACTAAGGTGATGGCGGTGCCGATTCCGGCTTGAGCCCGAGCAGTCGATAGATTGCCTCTGTTGCTCTTTGGGTTGCGTTGCCCACGTCGTAAAACCTGTCGCGCACGAGCTGTTGTTTCGCAGCAGCCATTTCGCGAGTTTCGCCAGGTCTCCTTTTGTAAGAATCTGCAGGGCCTGATCCGGCTGCTGGAACGTGTGCACAGCCTGGCGAATTACCGTAAGCGTCTCCGGCATGGTCATGACGGCCTGGGCCTCAGGGGTGTCATAGTAGAGAATGGGCCGGCCCAGGACCATGTATTCATAGAGCGTCGAGCCATGATCAGTGATCAGGACGTCCCCCGCTCTTAAATAGCGTGCGGTGATCTGGTCAGTGACGTGGATCAGTCGCCCGCTGCGAGCCTTTTTGTCGAGGAATTGCGGCCAGTCAGTGCGGCTGTAACCTGGCGGAATAGCGTATGTATGACAACTCATGGGGTGGAGTTTCACCAAAAGTGTCCAGGGACCCGATTGGAGGCACTCAATGAGTTTCTCGCCGATGGTATTCAGGCTCAACTGCGGGTTCCACGCCGGCAGGCATGACAAACAGGCCGGGTCAGCAATTTGTGGACATCCATGACGCTTACCATTTCACGGGCATGAGGTGCTCGCCCTTGCCGGTTTGCCCGCAATGATGCTGTGCTTGATCTGCGTTGTGGAAATTCCTCTGGTATAGGGAAACCGAACGACGCGGCCGTTTATCGATTTCATGTATTCAACGGCTTCACGATGTTTAGGATGGCTGCCCCAGCTTTCCCCGACAGCGAGGACATCCGCCTGACATTCTCGCAGCCGCGCCACGTATTCACGATCGTGGAGAACAACCACTGCGTCCACGCATTTGAGCGCTGCAACAAGCCTGACCCGATCTTCACAAGGTATCACCGGCGGACGGCCTTTGTATTCAGCGGACGCAATCACGTCATCGGCAAAAACCCCCACAACAAAGAACATCGCCAAGCGCCTTTGCTCTTTCCAAGATGTTAAGATGACCGACGTGCAGCAAATCCCAGCAGCCGGTGATAAACACGGTTGTTTTCTTCATAGCCCGATCCGTCCAAACCCGCAGTATCTCAATGTCACTGAATGTATGGCTTGCCGTGCTCGCAACAGCGCTGAGGACCTTTGATTCTTACACTTACTCCGGGCACTCACTTTTCTCCCCTGCAGATCGCCAGACACACCGGATTGCGGATATCGCGGAGGTTGTTCGCTGCTGATAAGTGAGGGAATTTACAAAACAGGCAATCTGTTGTCAATGGTCTATATGGATAAAGGGAAGCGCGACTTGGGAATCAGCGGCTGTCCTCGAGGCTTATGGCAGGACTTGTAAGGTTGCCCGAATCTGGCCTAAATGATAGAATGGACCGTGTGCAACATGAAATGATAGAACCTTTTAGGAGCGCATCATGAAACGCGCAACGGTATCACGGCGTGAGTTTTTGAAGGCGGGCGGGACGGCAATGGCGATAGCCGGGGCAGTGCCGGCATGGTATGCGGAGCAATGTTCCGCGCAAACGTCACAGGGAAATGGAAATGACGACCTCTGTCTTGCTTTGATCGGGTGTGGCGGGCAGGGGCGCGGCGATGCGCAAAACGCCAGTAGATTTGGCAAGGTTGTGGCGGTCTGCGACGTGGACGCCGGTCATCTTGCCGCGGCCCTGAAGGATTTTCCTGGCGCCCAAGGCTATTCTGATTTTCGCAAGCTCCTTGAGCGCAAGGACGTCGATGCCGTGATCTGCGGAACAGTGGATCACTGGCATACGTTGATCGCAATGGCGGCGATGAAGGCCGGAAAGGACATTTATTGCGAAAAGCCGCTGACCCTGACGATTGACGAGGGCAAGCGTCTGGTCGAAGTCGAGCGGCAGACAGGCCGAATTCTGCAAACCGGCACACAGCAGCGCAGCGACCAGCGATTCCGCATGGCGGTTGACCTGGTCCGCAACGGCAGGATCGGCAAGCTGGAGAAGGTGGAGGTCTGGCTTCCCGCCGGACTGCGCCAGGGGCCGTTCAAAACGTCGCCTGTGCCTGCCGGATTCGATTATGATTTCTGGATGGGCCAGACGCCTGCCGTGCCATACGTCAGGGAACGGACGCACTTCAGTTTCCGCTACTGGTGGGAATACTCCGGCGGGACGATGACCGACTGGGGCGCGCACCACAACGATATTGTTCTGTGGGCGCTGGGAATGGATGACTCCGGGCCGGTGAGCATAGAGGGCAAACAACTCGTCGAAATGATCCCCGGCGGGTTCACCGCGGCCAGTGAATACTCGGTGACCTATACCTATGCCTCCGGTGTGGTGCACGAGTGCAAGAGCACCACGGCCAGCGAATGGCACGGGGGCGTCAAGGACCGCAACGGGCAGCAGCACGGCATCAAGTTCCACGGCACCGAAGGGTGGATATGGGTAACGCGCGGCATGATTTCTGCGAGCAAACGCGAGTTACTGACGGAGAAGCTTCCGGACGACGCGCCGCGAGTATACGCCAGCCCGGATCACATGCGGAATTTCATAGACTGTGTCAAGAGCCGCAAGGCCCCGATTTGCCCGGCAAGCGTGGGGCACCGCTCCGCGAGCCTGTGCCATCTGGGTGTGATCGCGATACGCCTGGGCCGCAAGCTGCAGTGGGACCCGGCCAGGGAGCAGTTTGTCGGCGACGACGAAGCGAACACGTACTTGTCCAGGCCCATGCGGAAGCCGTATGATTACAGCATGATCTGACGTCTGAGACCGGCATTCCGCAAATGTGCAAATGACCGCAGCCTCTTCGAGGTCATCGGGGGCGTTCTGTTTTTCCCGTGCCGCTGCTGACGGCTCAAGGTTTTTCTGCGATTACCGCAGAGAGGGTCCAAAGGCCGGCGGTTAGTTGGAGGAAGGCGGCCGCGGAGTCGCTGTTGACCGTGATGCTGCAGGTTTGGCCAGTGTCTTTTTGATGTGCTTGCCAGCGGCCGAGGGTGAGGTCGGTCAGGAGGATACGGGCGTTGCGGGCCGGGACGGTGAGTTCGACAGGGCTGGGGGAGGGGGTATTGTCTTTGCGGAGGAGAACGAGCCATGTTGCGTCGGCGGCTTGAATTGTGCAGCCAACACGGTCGGCCGTTTCGATGTACTTGACGGGCAAGCGGGCAGGGGACCTGCTGTCGGTGACCTGGAGGACGTTGAGGAAGAGGTCTTCGGCACGGGCGGCTTTCGGCGACAGTTCGATGCGCCAGGCGCCGGGTTCTATGGAGGTGCGGGCGCGAACCAACGGCTCGACGTCATTGGCGTAGTTTGTGCCGAAGACGTAGAACTCCTTGCCCGGGCCGCCGACTTTGGCTAGGTGGGCGTCGTCTGCGGCGGGCAGGAGCGTATCCAGGATCAGTCGGCCGGAGTCGCCGTATTGTGTGCAGTCGGCGATGGCTGACGGGCCGTCGATCTGCGGTTCTTCCTGCGTGTGGAGGAGCCAGTATTTGCGAAAGGCGGGGTCGGAACTTGTAACGCGGTCGAAGACGACAAGCGCCGCCGGGACCTGGGGATGGCGGAGATTAAGAAAGACGAAGGAGCGTGTGACCTGTTTGACTTTCGGGCCGTACGCATCGGTTATGTCGCCCTGCAGGAGCGTGTAGTCCGGCTTCTGGCCATCGGGGCCGAAGCCGTGGGCGAGCACCTTGCCGGTGCGGTAGCCGTTACGGGGGTCAAGGAGGACGTCCAGTGTGCGGGGTTCGACGCGCCGATTCGGAAGGCGCTGGCCCCCGTCGTTGCCGTAGCCGCTTCTGCCGAAATCTTCGTCCGGGTCGTAGATCAGCAGGCTGTTGTGGGCGATGGTGCGCCAATAATAGTTCATGCAGTGCGGACTGCCGTATGCACCGGATGAGCCTGAGTACAGGCCGGAATCTATGGCAAGTGCGCCTTTGTAGTAAATCTGGAAAGCGCCGGCGTCAAGGTGCTGGTGATTGGTGAAGTTGTACTCGTTGATTTTCATCTCCGCGATGACGCTGTCGTCATCCCAGCCGGTGCGGGCGATCATCCAGCCGAATGGAAAACCCGCATAGTGGGACAGCGGCAGTGTGGTGACAGGGACGCGTTTGAGATCCGGATCGCGCCAGAGGACTTCGAAGATCGTCTCGTTGCCGCCGCTGGCGCCCTGTCGCTCATACTGATCGAGCAGAATGCCGTCATGATAATAACTCGCGGTGAGAACCGTGCCGAAGTATTGGCCCCAGGGCCGGCCGCGGGCGGCGCTCGACGCGAAAGTGTCGCCGGCGCGAAGCCGCTGACTGTCGGGGCGGGTGGCGTAGATCCAGTAGTATGGCACAAACTGCTGCTGAGTATTGTAGACATCGGGCAGGCCCATACGGTCGAAGATCCACAACGGATACGTATCCCAACTGAAGCGATGCGGTCCATAGGAGTCGCCCTGGTGATATGCGTGACCCGGATAGAACCAGTTGCGCGCCGGCAGGTGCTCGCGGAAGAAGCGGCCCGCGGCGAGCCGGTACATCTCGGGATATTCGTCATAGATGGCAATGCCCGCCGAAAGCATGTCGCGCATGATCATGGCCTCCGACGAGTGGCCTGTAACCGATCCCTGGCGCACCGGCGGATAACCGCATTCCTGGGTCCTGGCCAGGCGGACCAGTTCCTTGATGAACGCCTCCTTTTGTTCACTTGTGAGCAGGTCGTAGCACCAGTCGTAAACAATGGCGCCGGTCACCATCATGCGTCCCGTTTCACGGCAGGCGTCCTGGCGGTGGGACAATTCGCACTCTTGCAGCAGCGGCAGGGCGGCCGCAATGATTGCGCGACCCAATGCCGCGTCGCGGCTGATCAGGTACTGGAGGGCGTCCCATTCGACCTTGAACTGAGTCGAACGTTTGGACTGTGCCCGCAGGCGTTCGACCGCGGGCCGGAGTGCGGCCGCCTCAAGACGCAGCGGCAGTTGTGCGACATGCTCGCCGCGCAGGTAAAGGCGCGGATGCCCGGCTGGCGGAATAGGAATCCTCGTGCCTTCGGTCTCCTGCCACTGCAAGTCGGCCCTGGCCGGCAGGAGGACTGCAAACAGAACAGCACACATAACGGCCACGAACCTGCATTTCATGTGTTCATCCCTTGTCCTGATCATCACTTCACCGGCACACACCACGACATGCGCCGTGCGAAATCCGCCTGAAAAACAGGCCTTCGGCTGCTGATGACTTCCCGCGGATCGCCCCTGTCGAGCGGCAGATCGCGGTACCAGCCTTCCGGGGCCTTCTCATACCGGCCGCCCCAGCCGGGTTTCAGGGGCTCCGCCGGGTCATTGCCGCCTGATGGAAGAAAGAAGAACCATGAAGGAGTATCCCCTTCCTTGAGGCATCCATGGGGATTGGGGGCGGTCCATGTTTTTGTGGGATAGAGGGCGCCAAGCGGGCCTTTGCTTCTCACGTTCCGGTCGACCCAGTCACGGCTGGTGAGCGATTCATCGCCGCCGAGATACATCCCGCGATACGTGGCCAGGCGCCGGTCTTTGCCCGCGGGCGGACGGCTGAGGATGTACCACATGCCGGGGAATTGGGCATGCATCCATTCGGCGATCCCATCCTGATCGCCGATGTCGAATACGCGGAAGCGCTTGACGAAATCGGCCAGGCCGGCGGCGCCGCGATCCTGCTTGACACGCCAGAGAGCCTGGGCCAGATCGGTCTGGCCGCCCCAGATCGTGATGTTGAGCGGGCGTTCGGACGTGCCGGCATCAATCCGCTCGATGAGCCAGCGAGAACCCTCCGTATCGTGTCCCTCGCCGATGTTCTCGCGGCCGCGATGCGGATTGCCCGATTTGATGCAGGCCAGCAGGGCGTCCGTTTCCGGCCAGCCTTCCGCATGCCGCATCAGGTTATCACGCACCTGGCCGTATGCCAGAACGATTTGCCGAATAAGATCGGGGCGTGTCACCGCGTCCTTGAGTTCGCCGGGCATGCCGGAGGCCGTTGCGACAAGACCTTCGATTTCGAATTCGTTGCTGTAGGTCATGAGGCGGATCATGGATTGCTGATCGTCGGGATCACCCCCGATGTCTGTAAGCACCATCAGCCTCGGACGCAGGTTGCGCAACAAGAACGTCCCCCGGACAGTGTTGAAGGAGTCATTGTTCTTGCCGTGGCCGCCGCCTGTGAAGACGAGCGTAAAGTTGCGGCCGTCGGGGGAAAACCATTTTGGCGCAAAGGAAAAGAAGAATACGTTGTTGTCCCAGTCGAGCTTGCTGCCAGATCGCGTACTGCCGAAAGGCTCGTCTGGCCTCCAGTACCTGACGGTGGTCCAGGGCCCCCATGGTTCCGGAGCATCGAAAAGGGCCATCAGACCAGCGTGCGAGGCGGTGTGCTCCGTGGCAAGGAGATAACGCTTGATACCGTGGTTGTAAACGGCGCTCAGACGCCAGCCGGTGCCGTCCGGGTTTTCCAAAACACACTTCTTTTCCGACAGACTGCCCCATCTCGGCTGTGAAGCGTCCATCCCCGCGAACCATTCGTACGCCTCGCGGCCGGCGAAGAGCTTGTCTTTGGCCACTCTGGCAAGAAAAATACCGCCCGGCTTGTGGACAGCAAGGCCGAATGTCGCCTGCGTGACATCCGTGCTTTGCGGGCGGATGAAATACGAATAGATGTAACCGTCACGCGCCTGAGCGTTGTTCTTCCCGTTGATGAGGAACGTGGGCACGATAAGGTTGTCTTCGATGGTCCAGCGCCACGGTGCCTTGGTCCAGTGAGCGCCATGGTCGCCGGACTTCGCCAGTTGAATGTACCGGTAATGGTCCCGTGGGCCGCCCGTATCAGGCTCGTCAGGGACAATCCATGAGTAGAGTATGCCGTCGATGCAGATCGTGCCCCAGCTCTTGCCGCTGAACGTGGCGGGATTTTCGGCCTTCTTGCCGCCCCACACATTGAAACCTTTGTAGTTGTCCCCGTTGCCCTCAATCCTGCCGAAGCCGAGCCCGACGCGGCCGTCATTGTTGCTTCCTGCAAAGCCGCCGCCATCACCCCAGGCGCCGTACTGGTGATCGTCGTCGGCCCAGGCCAGTTGCCAGTTATCGCTGCCCAGCGCCTCCCGACGATGCGTCAACCAGTCGAGCTGAACGTCTTCGATCACCGGGCTCGGCGGGTAAGGAATCCTGGCGGCCGCAGCCGTTGCGATCAGCAGAGCCGTACATATCTGCGTTACGAGTCCGGCCTTTGCCTTCATCCTTATTCCAATACAATTTCCACGACGGGCGGACGGGAAAGCCATGCCAACGTGCAGATTCATAGTCTGTCGCTCTTGAGATAAAGGATGGCGTCGCCGTCGAAGGGGGGCGAGAGTTTCTTGGGGCCGCCCGATGATTCGACTGGGTCGGCTTTGATGATCCCGGCCTCGGTCGGGGCAAACCACTCGCACAGATAAGTACCCGGCATCAATTCAACCGTGAACGCGCCGCCGGCGGGCTGATAGACGACGTATTCCTTTCCGGGGTCAGCAAGGCAATAGCCCGTTGACGCCAGTTCGCCCAAAGGTCGCATGGCTGCCAGATTCCGCCGCTCTGCAATCCGTCGTGCGTGGCCGAGAGCCGCTCGCAGCGGCTCCCAGTCACGATCCGCGCTGAGGATCGAACCGTGATAGGGATCCATGAAGATGGGGTTGTGGCCGCGCGTGAAGCTTTTCCAGACCCACGCGGGGTAACCGCCAACACCCCAGACGTGGTCGGTGTCAAGAATACTGGGCATTCTCTCATTCCAGGCCGGCGGGTCGTCGCCGAAGCCGTCATTCCGACCCGGAGAGACCCAGTCGGCGCCGCTGGCTAACATAGTTGGCAGGCGCTCGGCGCCGTGGCCGGTATTGCCGATGGGATGCTGCTTGCCCTTGGTCTTCTCATATTCATGAACCGTTGCGATTACCCAGCGGTTCCATTCCTGCTCGCCACCCTCGTTGATAACCTCATAGAGCACGTTATCAAGATCGTTGACGGTATCGACGACCTTGAGGATGTAGGCGGCCTGCAGCTTGTTGACTTCGTCGTTGCCAAGACAATGGACGCGTCCGCTGACGGCATCCGCCCCTGCAACCGTCACATTGTTGACGTTGTTGGCGGGGTTGAACGGGTGCGATCTCCATGCCCACCCCTTTTCTGTTCCACTTCGGCGGTTTCCGTGATAAAGGCCCCAGCCCTCGAAGAGCATGATGCTGACATAGATACCGCGATCACCGGCCGCCTTGACGCGCTGGCGCAGACGCTCGAAATACGCTGGATCGAATTTGGTGAGGTCAAATTTCGGTTTGCCGTCGAGAGCGTTTCCCGGGCCGGTGCGCAGCCACGGCAGCGGGCCGCAATGGTGAATGAAGTCTTTTCCGAGGCGCGGGTTGGCACGCGTGTCCCACCGTGTCGAGTCCCATGCCCACAGGCGGATGAAGTTATGGTGATGTTTTTCAAGGAAGTCAAGGTAGCCGTCAAAGTCGAAGGGCTCCGGCGGGTCGCTTCGGCCCATGTCGACGAGATTGTCCCACGTATGCGCGCCCGTCAGGTACACGGCCTGCAGTGAGCCGTCTGCGTTCTTTGTGCCGTCTGTGAAGTATCGGGGATTCGTTGGATGAATGCGCAGAGGGCCGGCGGCTGACGGAGCCTGCGGGGCAGGGGCAGGCTTGGCCATAATCATGGCGGCCAGATCAGCGCGGGCTTTTTCGTAGGCAGCCGGGTCTTTGTTCCACTCGAACCACGATTCCGTGAGACCGCGGACGACCGGCAAGGCGTCTGCCCTCTTGCCTTGCCGTTCTAAGATCGCAAGGTATTCGTAATCTTCAATGGCGTCGCGCAGGGCTTTCAGCCGGATGGTCGGGACGATGCCGTCGTAGCCTAACGCGCGGGCGGGATAGACCAGCGAGCCTTCGCCGTTGAAAACGATAGCCTTCGGGCCCTGTTGCGGCTTGCCGCTGCCCGTGTAGAAGGGCGTCTCGAGCCATGGATCCTCGCTTTGCCGCCAATACGACATTCCGCCCCAGTACAACAGGCCTTTCATCTCGTCGCGCCAGGCCATCCATGCGGGAATGCGGTAATTGAGCAGCGGATAATCGACATGCCACCACGGGGTAGGCTGCCCCTGGCACAATGCTGTGTAGGTCCAGATAGTCTCGCCTGCCTGGCGGCGGAGGGCTGCACTGTCGGGACGATGCAGCGAGAAAAGCGGACACCAGATGTCGACCGCGCCATAGAGGTCCCCCCACGCACTGTCTGCCCCGCCTTTGCCGGGTTCGGTCCAGGTTTGTTCGACCACCAGAACCTTGGCAACGGAATTGGCCCGGCGGATAGCCCGGCCCCACTTCTGGACGTACCGGTAATCCTCTTCCGTGTTGGGTTCGTCCTTCAAATAGGTGAAAAAGACGACGTGAGGCCTGTCGAGCTGAGCCGCGGCCCTGTCGAAGGCCGCAAGCCACGCCTTCAGTACGTCGCCCTGAGTGTCAGGGTCCTTGACAACCGAAGAGGGGTGCGGCGTCTGCACGGCGTTGACATGGTAGCGATCGATGAACTGGCGAAGGGCGTCGATTTGTGCGGTCGGAATCTCATATGATCCGTCCGGCCGAGCGACGGGCCGGAGCATTTCGTTGGGCGCTGTGGCATTAAACCGGTGCTCGCTGAGCAGGAGGTTGCACTGGTCCCGGATGTATGACCAGTCCGCGGGTTCGAGTTTGTTGTCACGGTACCAGGAACGCATGCGGTCGGCGGGCGAGCCGAAGGCGGTGACGAGCGTGGGTGTTTCCGGCAGGCTGAAATCCCAAACGGTCAATTCGACCGGCACATTGCAGGTCCATCCCTCCGCCGAAGTCAGCCGGTATACAGCGGCATACTTCCCAGGCGGGGTTCCATCAGGAACGTAACAATCTACCCAGAAGCCATGCGTCTCGTCCGCGGGCAGATCGAAAGGAAGGGCCTTGAAGCGCGCCGGGTACGTTTGCCTGGGCGGCAGGAGAGGCTTCGCGGGGATGAGCGGATCAGGATACCAGTCCGGCCTGAACGCCTCATTTCGCCACGTGGCGGTATCGAGTCGCAACTGATGTTGGCGATAAAGGCGCGTATGACTGACATCGATGGCGTACCCGGATGCGTTGCGCAGCGGCGCACATTGCACGTCAAGACCGCCGACCGGCTTGTCTGACCGGATGAGGATCTGAAAGCCCACCCATTCATTGCGGGCGGCCGCAATCCTGACCGCCAGGGCCTCCTCCGGGGGTTCGTCCCGCAAGACGTGCCGCGTGTCTGTAACGGTCCAAACGCGGCATTGCGCCTCGACACTGCTGGTGAGAAGTACCTGCAAGAAAGCAAGGATGGCAGCGATGCTTGTCTTCATCTTTGGCTCCTCCGCTGCAAAAAAATGTCTACGGTCGTAATTGTCCTTACGCACATGCTTATTGTAGCGTGTGTCTGTACAATTACAAGGCGACGGAGAACGCGATCACAGGCTAAAGGATGGCACGACGAAAGCCGATGCAAAGCGTTGAAATCTGTGGGGATCTGCCGATGATCAGGATGCCGGGCAGAAGTTACGCGGGCGTGCTTGCACCGTGGACAGCCGAGGAGGAGGCCCTTGCCGGCCAACTGCGGCATGATGTGGAGACACTGGCGGGGCGAATAGGCGAGCGTAACGTTTTTGCCTATCCCGGCTATGTGGAGGCCGCCGACTTTCTTGAAGATGAACTGAAAGCGGCAGGACTTCACGTGACCCGCCAGGCCTTCGAGACTTCCGGCAAGACCTGTTGGAATCTGGAGGCGGAGGTTGTCGGCATCCACCGCCCTGACGAAATCTTCATTGTCGGTGCACACTATGATTCCCTGCAGGGGACGGTGGGCGCCAACGACAATGGCTCGGGGGTTGCGTCCTCACTGGCCCTGGCGCGCAGCTTCGCAGGGCGCAGGCCCTGCTGCACGATTCGTCTTGTCTTTTTCGCCAACGAAGAGCCGCCGTTCTTCACCACGGATCAGATGGGCAGTCGGGTTTATGCCCGGCGCTGTCGCCTGCGAGAGGAGAACATCGTCGGTATGATCAGTCTGGAGTCAATCGGATACTACAGCGACGAGAAGGGCAGCCAGCATTATCCTCCGCCGTTCGGCATTTTCTATCCCTCGCGTGGTGATTTTATTGCGTTTGTGACCGACACGGGCGAATCGCGGCATCTTCTGCACGAAGCGATCCGACTATTCCGGGCCAACTGCCGTTTCCCGTCGCAGGGCGGTGCATTGCCGGCCGGATTGCCCGGGATCGCGTGGTCCGATCATTGGGCGTTCTGGCAGGAGGGTTGCCGCGCGATCATGGTGACCGACACGGCCCCCTTTCGATACCCATTTTACCATACCCCGGACGATACCCCGGACAAGTTGGATTACCAGCGCCTGGCGCGAGTTGTTTCCGGACTCGACGAGGTTATTTCGAATCTTGTGCATATTTAGGTGTTGCAAGCCGCTAATCAGGGACTAAAATCAATAGGACAATCGAACCACATGCAGCAATTAAATGGTGACAGGTCGTGATTTACGGCAAGGAGATAGTTGCAATCGCGGTCGCGTACGCGCTGGGATGCATCTCGACGGGTTATTACCTGACTCGGCTGCTGACGGGTACAGATATTCGCCTGACGGGCAGCGGCAGTACAGGGGCCCGGAACGTATCGCGCGTTCTCGGTAAACGGTGGTTTGTCTTTACCGTCGGCGCCGACTTTGCCAAAGGGGCCGCCGCCGGCGGGCTGGCGCTTTATCTGGACACCCCGTCCTGGGTGATTGCCGCATGTGTGCTCACCGCCGTGGCCGGTCACATCTGGCCCGCTCAACTGGGCTTCCGCGGCGGCAAAGGGGTGTCAGTGATGCTGGGGGGCCTTGTAGCCTTCAACTACCTGCTCGTACTGGTGATGGGTACCGTTTTTGGCCTCCTTTATCTTGTGACGCACAAGTACATTGTCAGCGGCATGGTCGCGATTGTTACATTGCCCCTGGCCGCAATGTTCTTGGACTGCGGCCCAAAAAGTCTGTCGATTCTGATTGTACTGACGGTTCTGGTCTTGTTTGCGCATCGCAGCAACATCTGCGGCGCGATTCAGGAAGGACGCGCCAAGGCTGGCGCGATTTTCGGAAGCGAGAAATAGGAACAGGGAAATGGCAGGCACGCATGTATTCAAGATAGCGACGGAGCCCTGGGAGTTCGAGCAGATCAACCGTCTCAATTACGAGACGTTTGTCGAGGAGATCCCGCAGCACCAGCGAAATCCCAAGGGCATCCTGGTAGACAAGTTTCATAAGGAGAACACCTATATCATCTGCGTTGTGGACCGTGAGGTCGTCGGCATGCTGGCGGTGCGAAGCAAGCGGCCGTTTTCGCTGGATGAAAAGCTCGAGAATCTCGATTCGTATCTGCCGCCGTATCGTTCGATCTGCGAGGTGCGTCTGCTCGCAACCAAAAAGGACCGGCGACACAGCCGCGTGGCCCATGGACTGCTGAAAGAGACGGTGCAGTATTGCCTTGATCATGGTCACGACATTGCTGTCATTTCAGGAATTGTCGAGCAGCAGAAGTTGTATGAACACATGGGCTTTGTGCCGTTCGGGCCGCTGGTCGGCAAGGATGGCGCGATGTTTCAGCCAATGTACCTGACGCCGGAGAATTACGCGCGATCCAAGAAGCCCGCCATCCAGATCGCCACGATTCCCTCGACCGGACGGGTCATCCTGACGCCGGGCCCCGTGGATATCTCGCCTTCCGTTCGCCGCGCATTTTCAGAAGTGACGATTTCACATCGCTCCGCCGAATTTGCCGAACTCCACGCCGAGACGAAGGAGCAATTATGCAGGCTCGTGGGCGCACGCCGCGTGGAGCTGTTCATGGGTTCCGGCACACTGGCCAACGACGTCATTGCCGGCCAGTTGACCCTGCTGCAAACACGCGGGCTCATTCTGACCAACGGCGAGTTCGGCGGACGTCTTGTCGACAGTGCCGAACGGTTCGGGCTGAGCTTTGAAGTGCTCGCCCTGGAATGGGGCAAACCCTTCCAACGCGAAGATATTGAAAAGATCCTGGAGCGCGCACCGGAAATTGGCTGGATGTGGGCGGTGCACTGTGAGACGTCCACAGGCATGCTCAACGACATCAACATGCTTAAAGACATCTGCCGGAGGCGCGGTATTCGGTTGTGTCTGGACTGCATCAGTTCGATCGGCTCCGTGCCGGTGCGGGTGCACGACGTCTACCTTACCTCCGCCGTAAGCGGCAAAGGCTTCTGCTCATTCTCCGGCCTGGCGATGGTCTTCTACAACCATGATCTGCAGCCCTCCGACAAGCGCCTGCCGCGATACCTGGATCTTCAGATGTACGCCGACAACGATGGCATACCATTTACCGTGCTGTCCAATCTCGTCGGGGCGCTCAACGAATCGCTCAAGAGCCTGGACGTCGATGCCAAGTACCGGCACAACTGCGAAATCTCTAACTGGCTGCGGCGAGAGCTGCGTAAAGAGGGTCTGGAAGTGCTGGTGGACGGCGACCACGCCGCGCCGTGCGTCATGACCGTGATCTTACCGCCCGAATTCAGTTCCGAGCGAATCGGCTGCCGCCTGGAGGAATGGGGATTCTTTACGCACTACAAGAGCGGCTACCTGAGGCAGCGCAACTGGCTCCAGATCTGCCTGATGGGTGAGGTGTCCCGCGAGGTCCTCGGGCCGCTCCTGGTGAACCTGCGGCAGCTGCTCAACTCAGGCTGATGCCCGACCGCGGCACAGTACCTATGGCCGGGCCGGGGTGAGGCTGTTTTCCGGGTCCGATACGTGATACGTCGGCGTTTCCGCGGCGATAATCAGGCATGCGACCGCCCGCTCGTCCGCGCAATTGATGCAGCGGTTGCGCTTCGTCGCAAATATGGTATAGTTTTGCAGATGGGCGGGGAAGGAGAATACGCCATGACCGATAACAAGGTGTGTACACCGTGTTTTGAAAAGAGGCATCGAATGGAGAAAAGAGCGGCTTTTGGAAGGGGGCCTGTTCTTGCAGCGGCGCTGTTGCTGGCAGTGTGGTTTAGGCTGGGGGCGGCCTTAGGACAGGAGGACGGTGCCAAGCCGGCAGAACAGGCAGAAAAGGGGCAATTGAAGATCGTCGGGGAGCACATCGAGACGATTGTGCTGGTCGATGGCAATGGACGGAGACTCCCCTTTTCGGCTGCGGATATGGAGAAGCCGCTGGAGTTGGCGCCGGGCATGTACCGCCCACAGGAGATTCAGTTGCCGGGGGGATACCAGTGCATGATCTTGAGGGGCGATTTCGGCCGGGTCGACGTGAAGCCCGGCGAGACGGCCCAGCTGAAGGTAGGAGGGCCCCTGACACAGGGCATCACGGTCGAGCGCCAAGGCAAGATGTTTCGCTTAGGGTATGATCTGAAGGGCATCGGGGGAGAGACGTACACTATGACGAATCGTTCCAGCCCGCCGGAGTTCGCTGTTTACAGGGGGGATCGGAAGGTGGGCGGCGGCAAATTCGAGTTTGGCTGAGGCGGGACTTGCTCGTACTCGTGGCGAGTACCGTTTTATGTGTTTGGCGATCTGAAGTTCGTGGCCGTGCATGATCTGGGGGAATTAGGGCCGAAGGAAAGCGCGGGGGTTGTCGCGTACTGGGGGTTGGTAAATAATCTCTCGGGGTTGGCGGTCTGGGCGGTCTTAATTGCTGCTTTTGTCCTGCTCCGAGAGAACCACACCCCGAAGGCCCTGCTGATACTGGTTCCTGTGATCGCAGTGTATGTGCTTTGGACGGGGATTAAGTTCATTCTGTCGCATTGTACAGGCATGCCTTCGGCCGCGGCGGTTATCCTGGACACGCTCGTAGCGGGGTTTACCGTCGGTATGGCTTCAGTACTGCTGGTCGCGGGCAGGTTCCAGAAGACCAACCGGTTCGTAATTGTTATTGCTGCGTTTATGGTTATGGCGCTGGCGTTTGGTGTGGCGGTCGCCGGATCGATGCAGTTTGACGAGGAGATGGTGCAGTTGGGCATGTTCTTCGGAGTGATGACGTTAGCAGGTCTCACGGCACTGGTCGTCGCCGGTGTTTGCTGCCGCCGGCATTTCGGGGCGATCAAGTTTGTGATCTGGCTTGGGGTTTGGGCTGTGTTGCTCTGCATGGGTATGTTTCTGGCAGTGGTCAGTGTCACAGCGCTCGTTCTGACTGCCCAAGGTAAGGACATTCCATTCTGGGACCAGATCCCTCAGTTTTTGACGGCCGGCGGAATTGTGGGCGGAATCCTGTACGTCTTTCTGCTTCCATTTGTGGTTTTTGCGCTGAAAAGCGACCTGTTCCGGGAGCGGTTCTACGAGTGCTTTCGGCTGAGAGGCATGGTGCAGAGTCAAGCCAGCGAGGTGGTAAACGACTGGCGGACGACTTAGGGTTCAACGGGCTGCGGGGTTGTTTCTTGTTTCTCGGAGGGGGAGGCGAAGACCGTAGTGACCGCCAGTGCGCCCGGGCCGCAGCGGGTGCATTCGAGACAGCGGAGACAATTGTCGTCGTTGGGCTTCTTGTCCGGGGTGAGGCCGTAGACGCAGAGCGTGCGGCAGCGTTTGCAGGCGGTGCACTTGTGGTCTTCCAAACGCATGGAGAGGATACTGAAGCGATTCAGGAGGCCGAAGATTGCGCCTAAGGGGCACAGGATGCGGCACCAGGGACGGATCGTGATGAACATTGCGACAACCATCACGATGACAATGGTGATCTTGACGGCGTTGGGCCAGATGATTTCCTTGCCCGTCACGGCCTGGCTGATCACGTCCGGCATGGCCTTCTCGAGCGCACCGGCAGGGCAGATCCGGCAGACAAACAGCGGATGACCTTCTCCGAAGAACCAGGGAACAGCAAAAACAGTACCGATCAGAACAACGTAGCGGAAGTACCCCGCCCACGCGGGAATCCGCAGCTTCTTGATGGGAACCTTGGCCCCCATGTCCTGAAGCAGGCCGAACGGGCATACCCACCCGCAAATCAGGCTGCCGAACAGTGCGCCAACGGTTAATACGGTGCCGATTGCCAGAAATGGAATCACGTGCAGCGCACTGAACTGCGCCATCACGCCGATGGGGCATGCAAAACTCGCCAGCGGACAGGCATAGCAGTGAAAAACCGGCCCGCACACATTGTGCATGCGCAGCCCTAACGGCCCTAACCAGACAAGGAGAAACCCCGCCTGCACCCAGTGCCGTCGAGGGAGAATGCGCCCCACGAATCGATTAAGCCCGGTTTTCTTGACTATGGACGCCACAGTCTTGTCTCAACTACCTCACGTAGGGCATGATTGAGGTGCTTCGCCGGTATAGGTCTGTCGGATCTTGCCGGTTTCATCCCGTTTGAGGCCGCCGATCGAGACTTCCTTGACCGTGGCCGGTTCCGATGTTGCGACTGCGGCTGCGTCGTCCTTTTCGGGGTGAACCGTGATCACATGAAACGCCAGGCCATACGCACAGAGCCCCAGACCAAGCAGGACCAGTGCGACCGCCAGAAATCTTCGTTTGAACGCCATCAATAACCACCTGACAAGGTTAGTTTGAACAATCTGGTACATGATAATTATATATCAGAACATGCTTTGTGCAACTGTACGCGGTAACCGGGTGAGCAGTTCCGCAAAAATCCTCATCCCAAACCTCACTTCGGCCCGCTGGCGACGGCTTTCTGTTCGCTGAAGAAGCTGGAATACCCGCCGATGCCTTCGTCGCCCCCCAGGTCGTCGGCCAGCAGGGCCTCATAATTCCGGATGACCTTTTTGTATGCATCCGCATGCTGGGCGATGATTTCAGGCCGGTAGCGTTTGAACCACGGGACTTCGAACGTGTATCGGTTGGCCGCTTCTGCGATCGGCAGCTTCTCAGGAAACCGCTCGGCCGATGCCGACGGGTGCAGGTTTCCCAGCCGCGTAGGTCGCCCTTCGCCGTAAACATCCATCGTCGTAAACAGTGGGTGCAGGTGCAGCGGCTTGTTGCAGCCCGGCCGGCAAATGCCTCCTTCCGCCGTCACCGCCTGGCTGAAACGCGTCAGTGACAGGCCGCCCAACTCCTGCGGCACATATCGAAACAGCGGAAAATACCAGCCGCCCTTGGTCGTATCCGAACCCGGAGCAGGCCGAATGGGCCGAATGCCCGGCACGTCGGACAGCAGGTCGCAGAAGTGGTTCATGGCCCTGTCGATTTCGGCCATCTGTGCAGGATGCAAATCCAGTTGAACAAGCCCCACCGCCGCGCTGAGTTGGTGCATACGGTGCTTGAAGCCCCCGCACGGCAGCTCGCAGTAGGGTCTGAGGTCCTCCAGCGTGATTTCATTGTGCCGAATGTAATGACCGAACAGCAAAGCCCGCTCGTATATGCGTCGATCATCGGTGAGAAAAATGCCGCCTTCTCCGATGGCCAGCGACTTGCCTGACATCAGCGAAAATGCCCCGACCGTACCGATCGTCCCGACCTGGCGCCCCTTGTAAAGCGCACCGTGTGCATGCGAACAGTCTTCCAGTACCATTAGATTGTGCCGACGCGCCACAGCCATGATGGCGTCCATATCAGCGGGCATGCCCGCATAATGCACTACGACAATTGCCTTCGTGCGAGGTGTGATGCGTCTTTCCGCGTCTTGCGGATCAAGACACAGCGTTTCAGAATCCACGTCGGCAAAAACCGGAACCGCCCGTAGCGTATAGACCTGGGCAATGGACGCCCAGTACGTAAGGCTCGGGGCGATCACTTCGTCACCGGCGCCGATACCCATGCCGTACATGGCTTCGAGAATCGAAGCGGTGCCGTTCGGCGCGGCCAACGCATACTTGCGCCCCAGGGCCGCCGCGTACCTGCTCTCGAACTCCCGGGTAACATCCAGTCCGGACATCTGTCCGGCCCGAAGCACCTTCAGGACGGCCTCTTCGTGCGCCTCGTTAATGATCGGCCACTTAAATGTGTCACCGGCGTCAAGCGTGACTGTCTTGACGCCTCCGAGGATGGCTAATTGATCCCCGTCAGACTTGCGGTTCATGTCGGCCTTCCATCAAGGCAACTGCGGCGGCGAAAAAAAATGGCGGAGGCGAATGGGAATCGAACCCACCCGGGACCTTATCGGCCCCACAACGGTTTTGAAGACCGCGGGCAACACCAGTCACCAGTCACCTCCGTTTCGCGCCTCGGCCGCAGCATCAGGGTCGCGGCTTGTGCTGCTCATAGAACATCATACACGGTGCGCCCCCGAATGCAATCCCCAGCCATGCAGCCTCGTCAATTTCCTCCTCTGAAAACCCCTTTTCGCGGGCCTTGGCAACGTGGCTCTTGATGCACGGCTCGCACCGCTGGGCGACTGCTAACGCAATGGAAATAGCCTGCTTGGTGAAGGCGTCCAGGCCGCCTGGGCGGTTGACCTGCGCCATGAACTGCATGAACCTCTGTCGTGCCGCCGGTTCCTTGCTTGCCGACGAAGCTGGTGACGCGGCCCCTTCGGTGCAGCACGGCGTTTCCGCGGCTGCCACCGTCGCGCAGCAGGTTAATTCGGCCGGCGGTTGCGTTGCACCAACGGGTACAGGTTCCTTTGCGCCTTTTTCCATTGATCGCGGAGCCGGCATCGTCCGGCGGCCGGTAGTGCGTACGCGGACGATGCCTTCGCCTTTGGATAAGACCCTGCCGACCATGGTCGCCGCCGCCACGCCTGCCTCGTGCAGGGCCTTCAGGAATCGGTCTGCATCCGCGGCATCAATCGCAATCAACAGGCCGCCGGAGGTTTGGGCGTCAAAGCAGATGTCCAACATTTCAGCCGTAAGGCCGTCCCCGATGACGCGATCGCCGCAGGATTCCTTGTTGCGCTCGATGGCGCCCGGCAGAATCCCGTCGGCTGCGTACTGCAGAACGTGCGGCAGCAGCGGCAGATCATCCCAGATCACCTCCACGTCCACGCCGCTGGAAAGGGCCATCTCCGCAAGATGCCCCATCAGACTGAAGCCCGTCACATCCGTGCACGCATGGGCGCCGAACGCCACCATAAGCCTTGAGGCGTCTCTGTTCAGCGTGGTCATTGACCTGGCCGACGCTTCGACACTCTCCGGCAGTGCCCGCCCGATCTGCGAGGCGAATGCAACAATACCCGTGCCCAACGGCTTTGTCAGGATCAACACGTCGCCGGGCCGGGCATTGGCGTTGGCGGTGACCTGCTTGATGTCCATGATGCCGGTTACGGCAAAACCCGCCTTGATCTCCGGATCGTTGATTGAATGGCCGCCAATGATCGCCACGCCTGCTTCCTTCATCTTGTCAATGCCGCCGCGGAGAATTTCGGTAAGGGCGTTGTCCGGTATCTTCCGCACCGGAAAGCCGATCACCGAAAGGGCGGTCAGCGGCACGCCGCCCATGGCATAGATGTCGCTGACGGAATTTGCGGCGGCGATCTGCCCGAACGTGTACGGGTCGTCAACGGAAGGCGTGAAGACGTCGACGGTCTGCACAAGGGCCTTGCCATCGCCGATGTCGTAAATCCCGGCATCGTCACCGGCCGGCACGCCGACCAGCACGCGGGGATCCTCGATTACAGGCAGGCCCTTCAGGACCTGCTTGAGAAAGGCCTGGTCAATCTTGGACGCGCAGCCGGCCTTTTCAACGAGCTGAGTCAGTTTGACTTCGCCCACCGGCGAATCCAGCCGTTCCCCCGCACACAGGCAGATATCTTTCGACTTGAACAGGTCGCATGGGCAGGGCTGCTTGGGGTCGCAGATGCAGTGGCCCAGCTTGATTGATCGTTTCATGATGCGTTTTCGCTTTTCGAGATTTCGCATGATTCTATCCTGTGCAAGACTGCTGATTACTGTTCGACAGCCGATTGTGTTCCATCCTTTCTCATGGCCAGGATTGCGGCCCCTAATGCGCCCGTTATTTGCGGGTTTTCACACACCGCAACCTCCACGCCCAAGGCCTCCGCAAGCGCCCTGTCCATTCCGGAAATCATTGCGACACCACCCGTGAAGATGACAGGCGAGGCGGAGAGGCGTCCGGCCATGGCCGCCGTTCGACCGGCTATAGCGTTCATGACGCCGGCCACGATATCTGCCGGTTCGACGCCCGAGGCGAGCAGGCCGACAATCTCCGTCTCCGCAAACACGACACACATGCTGCTGATCTGCGCTGGCTGCCGGCTTTGCCGCGCGAGTTCACCGAGGTTGGCAAGGTGGATGCCGAGTCGTGCGGCCACTATCTCCAGAAACCGGCCCGTGCCCGCCGCACAGCGATCGTTCATGGCAAAGTCTCGAACCTTGCCGTCGGCGTCAAGGTGCAGGAACTTGCTGTCCTGTCCTCCTATATCGATAACCGCGCGCGCCTCCTTGACAAGGTGACGCACACCCGCCGCGTGACAGGTGATCTCCGTTACGGTGGTGTCCGCCAGCGAAACAATACCTCGCCCGTAGCCGGTTGCGACCGTATAACCAATATCCGATTCACGGCAGCCGTTCTCCTCAAGCAGTCGCCGCAGGAGTCCTGCCGCCAGTTTGTCCTGTTGAATTCCCTGGTCCGCCACGCCGCTTGCGATCATCCGGCCCGAAGGCGCTTCCAGCAGCACAATCTTGATGGCTCGTGAACCTGCATCGATACCGGCGTAGATCATGGTGTCCTCTGTTGTTTGATGCTTTCAACCAATGCCTCGATCCGCGTGTACAAACCGGGTCGCACCGCGTCGCACAGTGGCGGGACTTCAATTTCAAGCACGGGGAGATTCAACGTACCCCGAAGATAATCGCCAATTACCCTGCCTTCAGCACAGCAATGACTTGCCCCCGGAATGCGGGACACAATAACGGCCTCCGCCCCGAAAGCAGTTACATCCGCTGCGATGCGCGCAGCACGATCATGCGACGAGCCCGCCATCGGATCAGCCAGCGCCGCCAGCGCCAGTGCCTCCATCGGTTCGATGCCTTCCGGAATGAGGTCCAGCGCATGAGTGAACATATAGTCCGTCCCGCAGATCCTGCCCCCGCATTCCTCTAACATATTCATCACACGAAGATCCGCCACGGGATTCACCCAGAAGACCTTTGCGGTGTCGCTTCCGCCAAAGCCCACCCCCGCCGTAATACGGGCATGAACCTCAGCAAGGAGTTCCTCAAGCACAGCCTCGGTTTCGTCACGGTCGCTGCAATAATGAATGGCCAACATCTCCGCAATCAGCATCTCAAGTGCCGGCAGCGGACAGCAGGCCGCCGTGTAGACCGCCCTGCGCAGTTCCCCAAGCACACGGCGAACACGATTGGCACGCGCAATGGTATCTGCCAGTTTGTCGCCGTCCAGAAGCTCTCCCGATACGCGTTCGAGCGCCTTCCGTACGACCTCCAACTGCGACTTGACAAAATCCACCTGAGACCGTCCGGCCGCAAAAACGCCTCCCGGCAGCACAACGGTCTCCTCGTCCGATTCCGGCGCCCGGCGATGAGGCATCTCCCACCAGACAATCTCGTGACCAAGGCCTTCCAACCGCTGTGCAATCGCACTGAAATCGTCGCAGGTCGCACCGACACTGCACGTCAGCAGGTCGGGAATGGGAAAGTGATTACCCGTAACGAATGCCCCTGACATCGCCCGAACGGGGCAGAAGGATTCGCCAATGCCCAACGAGTCGGCGACGGCAAGGAGGCGATCGCTGTTCTCCATGATGCAGGGGATCCACCACGCCCCGTCCGGGTAGAAGGCGACCACGTTGTCCAGCGCATACGCCATTACCGCCGTCGTGCCCAGGTCCTTCATGACACCGACCAGTTTCCTGCCTTCGGCGCGTGCCCGTGCAAGCCGCTCTTCCTCCGTCAGCAGAAAATTCCAGAGCCGTAAAGCCGCCGCCGAGTCATCAAACCGCAGATTCCGAAGGCGGTAATCCCCGTCGCCAAGATGGCGGCCAAGCCTGCCTCCATAGAACGGCTCATCAAGACCTGCCGACTTAAGCACATCGTATCGCAGTTCCCACTCTTCCAATGTGATCTGTCGCGGCCCCATCACTGCAGTGTCTCCATAAAGGCCTGTATGCGGCCGGTCGTCCGCTCGCAGACCCCGTCGTCACTGACGTCCAGGTCAAGAAACGGCAGACCAAGTGCCTGTCTGAGGCGATAGACCTCCGCGTGCCAGAGATCGCACCACACCAGACGATGGCAGATAACGCCCTGCACTTGCCGCTCTGCACACATGCGGCCTGTCCATTCAAACAGGCCGGTATTGGGTCGCTTCCACACGGCGGCAATGGATTCGAAATACGCCCTCGCCAGTTCCCGCACCGGGTCCTCCCGCAGGCGGCCCGGATCGAACTCCGCCGGCATACTCAGCTCGCCGGTCTCCGTCGCGTCCAGCATGATTCGACCCCCGAGACGGTCGATAAGGTCGAAAAGTGCCAACTCACCGGCAAGCAAAGGACCGCCGATGAGCGCCAGTTTGATGAAGCCGTCATGGCACGAACACGATGGCTGTGTCCTGCATCCGGCCCCCCGGACCGCCTGGCGGTGCTGGTCAAAGTCGATCATGGTCTCAGCCAGCGTCTCATCCGCCAAAGCCCGACCGCCCAGATCGCACAGCCATCGTCCCATCCGGCGGAGTTCGTCAATATACAACTGGACGCATTCGGCACTCCGCCAGACCTTCGGAACATTCAGCAGAAACATCTTTACTGCCGTCCGGCCGTTAACAAGGTCATACATCCGCCGCATCTGGTCGCACCCCGTCGTGAAAACCGCGCCGCGCAGTTGCCTGTCGCCGATGACATGATTGGCAAACGCCCGGGCGAACGGACAGAGACCTGCGGCACAGCCGATGCCGGCATGTGCCTCCGCAGCATGCGGAATAATCCGCCGCGGCTGCAGTCCATGAGCGGCGATCCACTCGCCGGGTACGAATGGACAAGTATAGACGATCACCGACATGGCCGCTCAGTCCTTCCTTACCGTTTCGAACAAAGCCTCCACCCGCACTTTAATTCGCGCCGAGTCCGACGGCGAGTAATCCGTCTCGATCTTCAGATACCCAAGCCCCAGTTCCGCGGCAAGCCGCTTGACGAAATGCGATTCCACGTCGTACGTCAGACACGCCTGCCAGACCAGGTCGATGATGCAGTCGGCTCGATATTCGCCAACAAGTTCCCTCAGCACCTCCAGCCGACGGCGGTTTCGCGTCATGACCGAGCAGGGCAGATGGAAATATTTCTCAGCGATCGCCTGCATCGGATCGTCGGCCGTTTCGTCCACGTCTTCCAGAATCGGCTTCAGCCCGGTGCAGTTCTCCATGCATACAACCAGCCCGCCGCACTCTTCGATAAGGTCGACCACACGCTCGGCCCCATGAACAACCGGCACGCCCGTCAGCAGCACGCGCGCCGCCCGCTTGCCTCCTGCGCTGCACGGTCGGGAGCCGTAAAACTTTATGGCCCGCTCGTACTGTTCCAGATCGGCCTCAATACCCGAAATAATGCTTTTCAGGTCGAGCAGTTGCCGCCCCGTAATCGGCGGCACATCCGCTGCCATGAGCCGTGCAAGCCCGCGGCGCAGCCGACGCTCGCGGTTCATCGTGCCGATTGCCTGCCGGATCTTCTCATCCGTGATGGTGGTGCCAAAAGTCTCTTCCAGGACGCCTTTAAGCTTGTCCAGTTCACTTCGCCAGTGTCGTAACGCATCGCCGTCATCGCACTTCTGCGTCAACTCAAGAACGTGCATCGGCTTGCTTTCACCCAAAAGTTCGTACATCTTCTTCTTGCCGTCACACGTCGTCTCCGCCACGACCAGATCGGCCATCCCCAGAAAAGGATTGGCTTTCTGCACGTGGTAACCGTAGGTCGACTTGATCAGCGGGCAAAGATTCGCCGGCAGATGCTGTTCGGCCGGGCCAATCATCTGCTGAGAGCCGCCGCAAAGGCAGACCGGCACGGCGCCCGCCGCCATAATTAGTTCCCGCGGCGTAAACTCACACATGATCCCCACGACCCCTCTGCCCTTGCCCTTCGCCTTCGTGGCATACTCATAGCAGTTACCGATCATGTTGGCGAACCACGACAACGGCTCATCGGTCCCTGGGCTCCCCTTGTCTTGACAACATTCAGACATCGCTGCCCCTCGAACGCTTACCCCTTTTTCCTGGCGATAAACATGCCCTGTGCGATGCACCCCGCATGCGCCAACTGCTGCATGAACTGCATCTCGCCGGCGATTGCGCTGAGCATCTCCTGGTCAAAGCCGATTATCTTCAGAACATCGTACCCCAACTGCTTGCCGACCATGTCCAGGTAAAGATCAACGTAAGGCCCGAATCGTCCGGTGTCCTCGGCGGTCATGATCTGACACCCGTTTTCCTCCAACAGCGCACAGTAGCCGTCAAGGTCCTCGATATTCGGAAACTTCATGAACCTCAGGAAACGCTCCGCCTGCTCGTCCGTAAGGCCCGCCGGCCCTTCGATCCAATCTGTAAAGGCGATTATGCCGCCGGGCCTGACGATGCGTGTCGCTTCCGCGATCAGCCGCCCCTTATCCTCAACATAGCACCACGCATCCTCACCCCAGACAAAATCCGCGCAGCCGCTGTCCAGCCCGCTGTTGCAGACGTCAGCCAACACGAAATCGATTCCATCGAGACCTTCCGCCTCGCACCGCCGTCGCCCTGACTCCACAACGGCCTCGGTCGCGTCAACACCGGTCATCCGGCCCACCCGCTGCATACGAACCAGGAACCGCATGCCCGCACCGTTGCAGCAGCACAGGTCCACACCCCTGTTGCTGCCGGCAATACCCGCTTTCTCCGCCAGATCCGTCGAGGACACCAGCCCCCCGATGTGGATCTGCTCACCCATGATCAGTTCCCACAGCCTTCCTTCCGGCCCGCCATAGACCTGCTGTACGTCCTTGAGCCCGATTCCCTGTGCTTTCTTCATTGGATTTCTCCCTAAAATTCGTATTTCAGTTGAAATGCCCAGACGTTATCTTCCCGGTGGTTGAGGATGTGCCCGAAATGCGCGTATCCGCCGGCAATCGTCAGGTGTTTATTGACGATGTATCCCAGGCAGATGTCCCACCAGTCGTTCTCTTCGCCGATGAGTCCGCAACTGCCTTTGTGATCCAGCAGGTCCGATTTTTGCCGGTATTCGCTTGCAAGCATCAGTCTGTCCGTAAGAAACACAATCGCGCTGCCTTCGAAAGTGGTCGCGCGTTCACCGGCGAACCCGAGCAGGCCCGTGTGAATCGCGTCGCTGTTCCGCAGGCCTGCCGTCAGAATGACCGGCCGCGGAAGCAGCTCCGTGAAAGTCTTGCTTGCTGTCACGGTGAATTCCGTACCCCATGCCCGATCGGCCCCGAGGGCATCGCAGGTGCCGTTCAACTGGCGGTCGATGTCCGTCACGCCGTCGTTCCATTTGAAGTGTGCCCCCACCGTCACGGCCGGCAGCCAGCCGGAATCAAACGCACCCTCTTCCAGCAGCAGCGCTCGCAGGTTGAAGTTATGCAGATACACCTCGTTGTCGATCCTCCTTCCCGTTACGCGCCGCACGTCGCCGGGCCAGTCGTTGAGGCCAAGGCGCTCCATCGCGTATCCTAATTCGAATCGGCCCAACACGTTTTCGGTGATCCCGAACGACTGAAAGTCCACGTGCTCCATGATGGCCGCACTCACAGAAATGCTGGGAAGACCCCATGTCTGTCCCTCCTTCGGAGGATTGGTCAGATAGGCCGTCGGCGTGATGAATACGCCGCTGTTCCCCTCGACGGTGTGAAACGGCAGGGGAGGCGAATCATCTTCCCCCCACGCCAGCCCGCAGGTAAACGCTGCAATCATGCCAATTGACCACACAAATTTACTCATTTCTCTTCTCCACCCCCCAGCCCAATAAAAAAGGCGGGCAAGAGACCGATTCTCTTACCCGCCGATATTCGCAAACGTTTCTTCTCAGTCTATTTGACCGTGTGCCAGATTTCCTCCTGCTGCACTTCGAAAGGACCCGCCTGGACGTTCACGACCACGCGGAACTTGTCCTCGAAACCTTCTGGCACTCGCCACGAGTACCGGCAGGTCCCGCCTCAGCCATAAGCAAACTTACCCACGGCAAGCTCCTTGCCGGCCTCGTCATAAATGACGAAACCGGGCGCGTCGACGTTTTTTCCGTTGCGTTTTATCAGCGGCGAATACGTTTCGCCGTAGGGCCCGGTAAGTTTCAGCGACAGATAAACAACCCTGTCGTATCTGTCAGTCGTCGTGTCCACACCCACTTTCAGTTGATCGCCGAACGACAAAACCGTTGCCTCGCCCTCTTTAACGTTGATGCGCTCAAGATTTCCCCACGGCCCCTGGCTGTACAACTGCCATGTCTCCGCACCCTTTTTCAGCTCCCTGAACAGTTCCGCAGGCCTGTAAATCCCCGCCTTGACCGTCCGTGCCTCTGTCGTCGGGCCCACCGTATACCGCGGCCCCCACAGACCATAAAGAACGACCCGAACCCCCGCGGTATCCGTTGAAATGTCCGCATTGCCTCGCAGCAGCGGACGAACGGCAAGAACCGCCAGAACGATGAGCACGACAACTACGGCAATGAGCAGTTGCTTCATTTGCAGCCTCGCAGGATTACGGAACACGACAGATCAATATTAACACAAGCTTCGCACCGCCGCAACAACAAACCGAACCCACACCATCGAATAGTTTTTTACAAACCTGCCAACTCCCGAATAGGTTCGCGCGCGATCAGCCTCTTGTCTGCAAGACGTAAGCATTGCCGGTATGTTACAGCGCACTTGGAAAAATCACGAAAAAAACCGTGAACTATTACGCCGCCTTTCGACCTCAGCTAATGCAGGCTTGCATTTGAATTTTCGAGGGGTAAAATGGAGTAATTGATTGGGGCCTTTGTGGGCTGAATGCGACCAGTGAGAGCAATATGACTGAATCATGTCAGGAATTCTTCCGCCGGATACCTTCAGTTGATGCGGTGCTCAGACAGCCGGAGGTTGCAGACCTCATCGGGCGCTTCGGCCGCCGGGTGGTGATCTATGCCGTCCGGCGGGCCATAGAGCAGATGCGGCACGCCATCCTGTCGGGATGGAAAGAAGACGCTGACGATGCGATACTGCTGCATATCCTGGGCGATACTGCCGCATGTGTCAGGCGCCTCACGCAGCGGCATTACCGCCGTGTGATCAATGCCGCCGGAATCGTCCTGCATACCAACCTCGGCAGGGCGGTGCTGTGCCGCCAGGCGATCGAACACCTCGCAGAGGAGATGGACGGCTACTCGCTGCTGCAAGTCGATCTGGAGGAGGGCAAACGCTCCAGACGTGACGGGCACATCGAAGAATTGCTGCAGCTATTGACCGGCGCCGAGGCCGCCACCGTTGTCAACAACAATGCCGCCGCCACCGCCATAGTGCTCAACACCGTCGCCAAAGATCGCGAAGTGATCGTCTCGCGCGGCCAGCTTGTCGAAATCGGCGGGGCCTTTCGCCTGCCCGAGGTCATGGCCTTCAGCGGCGCAAAGCTGGTCGAGGTTGGCACGACAAACAAGACGCATGCCCGTGATTATGAAAACGCCATCACCGAGAACACTGCCGCCCTCCTGAGGGTGCACCCCAGCAACTACAAGATCCAGGGTTTCACCTCCGAGGTCCCGCTGGATGTCATGGTCGACATCGCACGGCGGCACAACCTGGTGATGATCGACGACGTCGGTGCCGGCTCGCTTGTCGATCTTTCAAAGTACGGTTTCGAACCCGAGCCTACGCTCGCCCAATCGATCGCCGCGGGCAGCGATATCGTAACCTGCAGTGCCGACAAGCTCATCGGAGCCGCCCAGGGCGGCATCATCCTGGGCAGGGCCGCCTGGATCGACGCCATCCGCAGGAACCAGTTCGCCCGAATCGTCCGCGTCGGCAAGCTGACCCTGGCAGTCTTGGAAGAGACATTGAAACTGTTCCTCGACGAGACGACGGCCCTGCGTGAAGTGCCGACATTGCAGATGTTGCTCCGTCCCGCCAAAGACATCACCCGTCAGGCTAAACGCATTGCCGCCCGTCTGAACCGGGCCGACATCCAAGCCGATGTCGCAACCATGCCCGGATTCTCGGAGACGGGCAGCGGCTCTCTCCCCACCCAGAACATGCCGACCACCCTCGTCACAATCAAGCCCCGCCGCATGACCGCCGACACTCTGGCCGTCCGCCTCCGAAACCGCCAGATCCCCATCTTCTCGCGAATCCAGAAAGACCAGGTCCTCCTCGACCCCAGAACCCTCCGCAACGACGACGAAAAACTCCTCACCGAGGCGCTCATCGACATCCTGCAGAGCTGACCGGATTCCCGGGCTGCAACCGGTCAGCTCTTGTCTCTTGTGCGTGATTACTTTTGCGGGCTGTCATCAGTGGCTTGATTGCGCCAGCGCCTCGCTGGATTCTTTTGGGTAAAGGGCTTGCCATGAACATTCGATAGTGTTACAATGTATATACATTGGATACTCAAGAGGATACGTAAGATGGTCAAGAACCTGACAAAACACGGAAACAGCTACGCACTCATAATAGAAAAGCCAATTATGGAGCTGCTGAATATAGAGCCCGAGACCCCCTTGGAAATCACCACGGATGGCAAGTCTCTGTTGATTCGACCCGTCGAGACGGCACGGCAGGAAAGGTTTGAAAAAGTGCTGGATCGTACGTGTCGAAAATATCGACAGGCATTCAGAAAGCTTGCCGAATAAGTCATGGCGATCGATTTTCTAACTGTTCAGGATATCGTTCGCATTCATGACCGACTGATTCGTGAGCACGGGGGCGACCCCAATGTCCGCGATGAAGGGTTGCTGTTGTCGGCCGTGGCCGTTCCGCAGGCGGCCTTCTTCGGCGATTACGCGCATGCCGACCCCTGTGAAATGGCGGCCGCGTACCTCTTTCACATCCTTATGAACCATCCATTCGTTGACGGAAACAAACGAACGGCCGTCGCAGCAGCAATTGTCTTCTTGGAAATGAACGGCATGACTTTCACTGCCGACAACGATACGGTCGTGGAGTTTGCACTCGAATTGGCACAGGGCAAGAAGACAAAAGCTCAAACCATCGAGTTCATCAGGGCAAACGCCCTTTGACAGAAGGGCGTTTCTTTCTGCGGATGTTCACGCCCTGTTCGACTCTCCATTACAGACTCGGCCTGCCAGGTGCTCTCTATCGTCCCGTCAAAATGAAAGCTCGCCCTGTGTTCCTGAATGTACCGGTTGATGCCGTCATACAGAGTATTGTTCAACATGAGCACGTCGAATCTCTGGTCCAGGTCATCAAACGTGGGTTCGAAAAGATCGAGTTGATCCAGCCGCTTCTGTCTTTCCTTGGCGGGTGCCCCACCCAGCCGTCCAACCGCCTCTTGAAGAATTGCCTGGTTCTCTCTTAAACCCATCAGGCCCAACCCTTTTAACGCATCCTCCCATACGATACCTGTGGAATTGCCAAAAAACTGGGCATGTCCGCCGTTGTTGATCTCAGCCTGGTACCACCAGACGGCGAATACCATCTGTTGTGGTTCCGACCACTTCGCCATTCCCTCGTGATATGTTTCTACGCTTCCGTGTATGTCAACCGAGAGCCAGACAGCATCGATAATGGCTTGGACGTCTCGGCTGTCGATAACCTCATCATCAACGACCCTGACCCATGGCAGCCTCCCGACTTTTTGCAGATATGGTTATGTTAATGTCGTGTTGGCAGTATCACCTGTGCACCATTTTGAGTCAAGAAAAAACGGCGGTTGCACTTTCCCGCTGCTTCGGTATTCTGGGCCTAAGATTATTCGTGATCCGGGCAGAAATATGACGACATCGAGAGTCAATATTACTCTGGGTACCGCGGGGCACATCGATCACGGCAAGACCGCCCTGATCAAGCTGCTTACCGGCTGCGACACCGACTTCCTCAAGGAGGAAAAGGAACGCGGCATGTCCATCGAACTGGGTTTTGCCCCCTGCACAATCGCAGACCTGGAGGTTGGCATCGTCGACGTCCCCGGCCACGAGCACTTCATCAAGACCATGGTCGCCGGCGCCACGGGCATTGACGGCGTGATCTTCGTCATCGCCGCCGACGACGGCGTCATGCCCCAGACCCGCGAACACCTCGACATCCTGACCCTGTTAGGCGTGCAGCACGGCGTTGTTGCCCTGACAAAGGCCGACTGCGTCTCAGCCGAGCGGATCGAAGCGGTCAGCCGGGAGATCCGCCAGTTCCTCCGAGGCACCTTCCTCGACGCGGCCCCTGTCCTGCCGATCTCCTCGATTACCGGCCAAGGCTTCGACGCCTTCTATGAAGCCCTCCGCGACATGACCGGACAGATCGTCCCCAAGACCACCGAGGGCGTCTTCCGCCTTCCTGTCGAGAAGGTGTTTTCGGTTAAGGGGTATGGCTCCGTCGTGACCGGCATCCCCGTCTCCGGCATGGCCAAAACAGGCGACGAACTGGTCCTCCTGCCGCAAGGCGAAAAGGGCCGCATCAAGGCGATCCAGGTCTACAATAAGGCCGCTGACCGCGTCATGTCCGGCCAGTGTGCCGCCCTGAACGTCCCCCAATGGGACTACCGCGGCATCGCCAGGGGCAGCGTCGTCACCATCGACCGCTACTTCTCACCGCAGCAGTGGTATCTCTGCAAACTCCAACTGCTCCCGCAGGAAAAGCTCTTCCTCAAAACGGGCACGGAGGTCAAATTCCACACCGGCACAAGCGAGGTCGTCGCCAAGGTATACCTCCTTGAGGCCAACACCATCACCGCCGGCCAGCAGCAGATCGCACAGATCCACACCGAAAAACCACTAATCGCCGGGCCGCGCGACCACTTCATTATCCGCATGCCGAGTCCCGCCAACACCATCGGCGGCGGTCTCATCGTCGAGGCCATCGCACAGCGCATCCGCAGAAGCCGCCCCGAACTGCTCGAAGAAGCAAAGGCCAGAGCAAATGCCGTCGTTGCCGGCGATTTGGACTTCCTGGAATATTGTGTGAAAACGGCCGAAGGCGGCGCTGCCATACCCCAACAGCTCTCCCTGCGGACAAAAATCCTCCCCGGCCGACTCGAAACCCTCCTCGCACAATTACAGCAGGCCGGCACAATCATCGCTCTCACCGGCGGCCTGTTCATACACACCTCTGTCGCTCAAAATCTCGAGAACGCACTCGTCGAGGCCCTCCGCAGATTCCACAACACGCACCCGGAGAGTCCCGGCATGACCAGCGACTCCCTCCTCCAGGCCTCCGGCCTCAAGAAGAATGGTTTCGATGGCCTCTGCGACCGGATGCTCGCGGTCGGCAAGCTGACCCGGCGAAAAGGCTTTTTCGCGCTGCCCGAACACCGCGAAGATTTCGACCCCGCACAGCGCCGCCTGCTCACGGCCGTGGACAGACTTTTCCAGCAAAGACTCTTCAATCCCCCCAACTTGGAAGAAGTCGCGCAAAACGTGGGCGCACAGCCCGTCGCCGTCCACAAAACCATCCGCATCCTCACCGAGCAGCAGACCCTCGTCCAGGTTGAGAGAGATCTCTACTTCCACCGCGACGCCATCCTCGAAGCATCGCGACGCCTCACCGAACACATCCGCAAGGAGGGCCGCCTCGAAAGCGTCGCATTCAAGTACCTCCTCGACACCACCCGAAAATGGGCCATCCCGCTTCTCGACTACATGGACAAAATCGGCGTCACCACGCGCGTCGGCAACACCCGCTACCTCAAAAAGCCGCTTGATTCGGCCTGAACTGCGGATATACTGACATCGCCGTCGCTCACAGGCGGCAAACGTAGAAAGGGAGTCAAGATGCGTTTCGGCAAAATCGCTGTTGCGTTTGTGGCCTCAGGGGCGGCTGTGCTGCTCTTCTTCCTTGTTTTGCAGCCGGGCTGAGGCGACCCGCTTGCAGCTGTTGGACAGTTGTACCTCATCTTCGTAGCCTCACCCGGAGCCTTCATCGCGGCGGTCTTGGGCCTGATCTTTGACAAGAAGAAACTGCTTGCGCTGCTCATGACCCTCCTGAGCGGTGCATGGGTGGCCTTCCTTTGTATGCAGATTTTCAACCTCTGCTGACCGCGGCCTCTTGTTGCCGGACACGAGCCAAAACACGTCCGATTTGTTGCGCGTCCTGGCGCCTGTTTATACCTGCGCCCAAAAACCGTTGCCCGATTTCAGGCGAATAGAGTATAGTTGTTGAAGTATAGGTTTACAGTGGACGCATTGATCCGGGAGTTCGAACGATGAGATTGGCAACGGCGATTGTGTTGTTGACGACGATCCTGGCGGCGGGCTGCCGCAAGAGCGAAACGCCCCCCGCAAGCAAACAGGACGCATCCGCTGCCGCCATTGGCGGTCTGGCTTGGCCCATATTCCGCGGCGATCAGGCCTTGTGCGGTGTCGCCCATGGCCGCCTGCCCGATACGCTGAAACTAAAATGGAGGTTCAAGACCGAAGATTCCGTCAAGTCGTCCGCCGTGATCGCCTCAGGAATGGTCTTCATCGGTTCAGATGACGGCCGGCTCTATGCCATCGACGCCGCCGCGGGCAAGCAGGTCTGGGCATTCGAAACGAAAGACGCCATCGAGGCGCCGCCGCTCGTTATGGATGGCATCGTCTACATAGGGTCGCGCGACACCTTCTTCTACGCAATCGACGCCGCAACCGGATCGCTCAAGTGGAAGTACGAGACCGACGCCGAAATCACCGGCTCGGCAAACTGGACACTGTCACCGGACGGCAAGACACCCTGGATCATAGTCGGCAGTCACGACTTCAATCTGTACTGCTTCAAGCCCGACGGCGCCGTTGTTTGGACCTATGAAAGCGACAACTTCATAAACGGCGCTCCGGCCGTCTTTGATGGCAAGGTCTTCTTTGGCGGCTGCGACGCACTGATCCACGAGGTATCGCTGGCGGATGGAACACGCGCCGGCCAGATCGAAACCGGCTCATACATCGCCGCATCGGCCGCCGTCGCTGACAACAGCGTATACGTTGGCAACTACGGCAACGCCTTTGTCTGCGGTGACCTCGCCGAACACAGGATCGCCTGGGAATTCACAAAGAGCGAAGACGCGTTCTTCTCCTCCCCGGCGGTCCGGGGCGACGTCGTCCTCGTCGGTTGCCGGGATGACCGCCTTTACTGCCTGTCGCGCACCGACGGTTCGGCCCTCTGGTCCTTTCACGCCAAAGGAGATATCGACAGCTCACCTGTCATCTGTGGCGACAAGGCGGTCTTCGGGTGTGAGGACGGACGCCTGTACATCGTAAGGCTGGCCGACGGCAAATTGGTTTGGTCCTACGATACGGGTCAGCCGATCATCTCGTCCCCGGCGGTTGCCGCCGGAATGGTTGTAGTGGGCTGTGACGATGGCTTCGTTTATGCGTTCAGTGCCCCGTGAGCAAAACGAAGCTGGCGCCTGGCTAAGCAAAACTCTCAAGCATCACGCCCGCCTGAACGGCTAACAAGACAAGGTAATCGAGATCAGCAAGGCTGTAGTGCGTCTGATCCGTAGCGTTATCGATGTAGATCACGCCATAACAGCCCGAAGTCCCCTCCACCGGCACGATCAGGCCCGAACGTATCCGCTCATACCGCTTGTCCTTCGGCAGCAGCGGAATCAGAGTATACTCCAGCCTGGTCATCGCCTCGGTGATCATCTTGGCGAAGATCAGCTCATCGAAGGTGACGTCCTGCCCGGTGCTCTTATGCCCCGCCGTAAACGTCAGCTCGCCGCTGGTGCCGCGGCGCAGGCCGATCCAGTTATGAAACGTGGCGAACTGCTCGGCCGTAATGCTCATGAGAACCGCAAGCAACTCCTCCGGGCCGGCCGCATTCGATATGGCCGCCGTCGCTTTGAGATAATCCTTCGCCCGCGACGGATTGAAACGGATCGGCGGAGCATCCTTCGCGTCGTAACGCCGGATGATCGTCTCCGGCGTATGCACGTCCATCGCAAGCGTATCGGTCATACTGAGGGCCTGGTCATTTTCGTGATCGCCTATGTGCACCTCGATGGTGAAATTGGCGATCTGAAGCACGTCCCCGTCGCTGATCTCCGCCTTGTGGATCGCTTTCTTGTTCAGGAAGGTTTTGTTCGCGCTGCCAAGATCCTCCGCAAACCACTGCGCATTGTCGGCCCCATAAATCACTGCATGTTCACGTGAAACAGAGAGGTCGGCAAGACAGAGGTGACTTTCGAGCTGCCTGCCGATGTAGATCGGCCCGCGCGAAAAGTGCAGGTCCTTGACGAGCGTACCGGATTGTTTGACAATCAGGTGCATACGTCACGCCTCCAAAATGACTCGTTCATCGCCTGAAATCATTATGACCTTCGGACCACCGAAAGTCAAGCACAACGCCAAAAATCGCCGTTAACCTCCGGCCTGTTATTGAACAATCCGCTCGTCTGTGGTATGATTCGAACCTCGTCAACGGAGGGGGACAGGTAGGTTTTGAAGGAATGCGCCGGGAAGGCAAGGAGCCATGAAGATTGCACAATTAACGCCGGGATCCGGCGACAATTTCTATTGTGAAAACTGTCTGCGTGACCTGGAACTCGTTAAGGCTGTCGGTGCCTTGGGCCACGAGATGGTCATGGTCCCGCTCTATCTCCCCGTCTCCGTCGGCGGCGAACAGCTCGACAACGCCGCCCCCGTTTTCTTCGGGGGGATAAATGTCTATCTCCAGCAGAAGATGGATTTCTTCCACAGAACGCCCCGATGGCTGGACCGGCTTCTGGATTCGCCCAGACTGTTGAATTGGGCATGCCGCCTCGCATCCATGACGGACGCCCGAACATTGGGACAGACAACGGTCTCAATGCTGCGGGGTGAAAACGGCAGACAGGCCAAGGAACTGGATCGTCTGGCCGCCTGGCTCAGTGAGCCTGAAAACCGCCCCGACGTGATTGTGCTTTCCAATGCGCTCCTGGCCGGCGCCGCAGCCGTCCTGAAAGCCCGGGTCGGCGCAAAGCTCGTCTGTTTGCTCCAGGATGAGGATGGGTTCCTCAACGCACTTGGCGAGCCCTATGCCGGACAGGCCTGGCAGTTGATTGCCGAGCGCGCCGGCGATATAGACGCATTCGTTTCCGTAAGCGCTTATTACGCCGAGCTGATGAAGAAGGCGCTGAAAATAGATGCAGGCAAAATGCACGTCGTGCATGCCGGCATCTCGCTGGAAGGTTGCGATGACCTGCGGCTTGAGCCTGAGTCGCCCACGATCGGATACCTCTCTCGCATGTGCGCCCTGCACGGACTCGACACGCTGGTCGAGGCGTTCATTCTGCTCAAGCAGGATTCGGCGCTGGCCGAGGCAAAGTTGAAAGTTGCCGGCGGACAGACGGCCGCCGACGCGAAATTCATTCGAACCATCAAGAAACGGCTCCGCTCCTGCGGCCTGAGCGACGATGTTGAATTCATCCCCGATTACGGCCGCAGCGAAAGATATGCCTTCCTGCGCAGCCTGTCGGTCCTGTCCGTACCGGAAAAGAAGCCTGTAGCCTGCGGCCTGTATGTGGCCGAGGCCCTGGCCGCGGGTGTGCCCGCCGTACAGCCGACCGGCGGCGTCTTCGACGAATTGGCATCCCTGACCGATGGCGGCTGTATGCTCTACGAGCCAAACGACCCGCAGACCCTCGCCAAAACGCTGGCCGCGCTGCTCAAGGATCGCGCTCGCCTGCGCCAAATGGGACACGCCGGCAAAGCCGCCGTCATGAAAAAACTCGACATCCGCCAAACCGCCCGCCGGATGACGGATATCGGTCAGCAGATCATATAGGCGTTATACGGAAATACTCATGCTGGAACTCGTTCACGTAGCCAAGACATACGGTTCACCCGATTCCCCCGAACGGGTGGAGGTCCTCAAGGACGTCTCGCTCGATCTTCGGCCCGGAGAGGCAATCGCAATCGTCGGCCCGTCCGGTTGCGGAAAGAGCACGCTTCTCAACATCATGGGCGCCCTCGACAAGCCGACGTCAGGCAAGGTGCTGCTCGACGGCCAGGACCTGGCCTCACTCGATGAGGCCGAGCTTGCCGTCATCCGCAATCGCAAAATCGGTTTTGTCTTTCAGATGCACCACCTGCTCAGCCAGTGCACGGTTCTTGAAAACGTCCTCATCCCCACGCTGGCCCTGCCCGGCGGCAAGCCCGGCGAAGAAGTCCGCCAGCGGGCAATCCAACTGCTCGAAACCGTCGGCCTCAAAGACCGCCTCAACTATCGTCCCGGCGAACTCTCCGGCGGCCAGCGCCAGCGTGTAGCGGTTGTGCGGGCCTTGATCAATAAACCATCGCTGCTCCTGGCCGACGAGCCGACCGGTTCTCTCGACCGCGAGACCTCCGGCAGCATCATCGATCTGTTGATCGAGTTGAACCTCCGACAGCGCGTCGCCCTCGTCGTGGTCACGCATTCCATGCGCCTTGCGGACTCGATGGGCCGCATTCTGGAACTCTACGACGGCGTGCTCGAAGACGCATCGGAGTAGCTATGAGTCTCTGGCGACTGATTACACAAAGCATCCTGTTCTTCCGGCGCACCAATCTTGGCGTGTTTCTGGCCGCCGCTGTCGCAACCATGATCCTGACAGGTGCGCTCCTCGTGGGCGATTCGGTACGATACAGCCTCAAACGCCTTGTGCGAGCAAGACTGGGCGAAACGGAATTGGCCCTGGTCTCGCCGAACCGCTTCTTTCGGGCCGCCCTGGCCGAGGACGTAGCCGACCGGCTCCAGACGCCAACCGCACCGGCCATAATGCTTCGCGGCCTGATGACCGCCCACGGCGACGCGCTCGCCCCGCGCGTCCAGGTCTTGGGCGTCGATGAGCGGTTCTTTGCGTTGGCCGAAGACCCCTCTGCCGCCGCGGGCATTACGGAAGACTCGGTTGCCCTGAACGAAGCACTTGCCCGAAAACTCAACGTTCGTCCCGGCGACGAGGTCTTGCTCCGCATCGCCAAGCCCGGGCTGATGCCGCGAGACGTCCCCCTGACGCCGGATTCGGACCTGTCAATTGGCTTCCGCCTTACGGTCTCGGCGATCGTAACTGAATCGCAGTTCGGCAGGTTCAGCCTGCACGCCAATCAGATCTCGCCGCTAAATGCATTCGTGCCGTTGTCCTGGCTGGGCGAGAAGGTTGAACAGCCCGGCCTCGCCAATCTCCTGCTTGCCGCCGCCCCAGACGCAAAGCTCGATGTGTCCCAGGCCGACAAGGCCCTGGCCGGCTGTGTCAAGCTGGAAGACCTCGGGCTGCACGTCCGCACGCTCCCCGAACAGGGTGTTATCGAAATCATCAGCCGCACCATCTTCATTGATGATATTTTGGCGGAGGCAATCACTGCTTCCGGCAATAAGCCCTCGGGCGTCCTCACCTATTTCGTCAACGAACTGCGCCTCGGCGACAAGGCGACGCCTTATTCTTTCGTGTCGGCGATGGCTGCCGACGCGGATGCAGGCATAATCTCCTCCGACATGGGCGACGACGAAATCGTGATCAACGAGTGGCTCGCCGATGATCTCGCCGCCGCCGTCGGCGACACGATCACGACGAAGTATTATGTCGCCGGTCCGGCCGGACGGCTTACCGAGGAGACCGCGACGTTCCGCGTTCGTGCCATTGTGCCGATTGCAGGCATCGCCGCCGACGGGCAGCTGATGCCGGCCTTTCCCGGTTTGGCCGATGCCGACGACTGCCGCGACTGGAAGCCGGGCATTGCCATCGACCTGGACAGGATCCGCGAAAAAGACGAGACCTACTGGGATATGTTCCGCGGTACCCCGAAGGCATTTGTCACGCTCGCCGCCGGGCAGAAGATGTGGGGCAATCGTTTCGGCGGCCTGACTGCCGTGCGGTTTTCCATGGATACCCACTCCGCAAAGGACATCGCATCCAACATTGTAAAAGATGCCAATCCCGTTTCAGCGGGCCTGTTTTTCGAACCCGTCCGGGCCGCCGCTCAACGTGCGGCAAAGCAGGCCACTGACTTCGGCGGCCTGTTCCTGGGGCTGAGCATGTTTCTGATTGCCTCCGCCGTCATCCTGCTGGGTCTTGTTTTCATTTTCGGTATCGAAAAACGCAGTGACCAGTCGGGCCTGCTTCTGGCGGTAGGCTACTCGCCGAAACTGATCCGGCGGATTTACATAATCGAAGGATCGCTCATCGCCGTCGCCGGCGCCATCTTCGGGCTGGTCGCGGCCCTCATGTACACGGCCATCCTTATTGCCGCATTGTCTACGGTGTGGAAAGGCGCAATCGGCGGTTCTGTAATTCACTTTCACCCTGGCCCCGCGGGGCTCCTCGCCGGGCTTGTCACAGGGGCTGCCGTATCCGCGGCGGCGGTCTGGCTGACGCTGCAAAGGCAGCTTCGACGGCCCGCACGGGAATTTCTCGCCGGCGCCCTCCGCGAGCAGTTCCTGACAATCGGGCCCCAACCGCCAGGCAAGGTCCCGATGATCGTCGGCGGTGTTTCTTTGGCACTTGCGCTGCTGATTCTGTTTATCTTCGGCAGGGGAGGCGCCACGGCCGCAAGCGGCGCCTTTTTCGCCGCAGGCGCCATGCTGTTGACCGCCGGGCTCTGCGGCGTCTTTCTGCTTCTGGCTTGGCTGGGCCGCACAAAAGGCATTTTAATGCGCTCCATCGTGGAATTGGCGCTGCGCAACACAACCCGGCGGGCCGGACGCAGCCTCGCTGTGGCGGCCCTCCTGGCCAGCGGATGTTTCCTTGTCATCTCCGTAGGAGCGTTCCGCGCGAAACCACTTCATGATGCGCAAAAACGCGATTCCGGAACCGGCGGTTTTGCCTTTCTTGGCGAAACCTCTGTCCCCATATTGGGCAATCTGGAAATTGGCTTAACGCCGAATCGTATTGTGCAGTTTCGTGTTCGCGAAGGCGATGATGCAAGTTGCCTGAATCTGAATAAGGCGCAAAAACCGCGTTTGCTTGGTGTGAAGCCGGAATTGCTGCGCGATGCATTCTCATTTGCAGAAATTGCCAAAGATGCCTCGGCCGAAAGCTGGGATTTGCTTGACGCGGAGTTGGGGGAGGGCGTTGTCCCGGCGATCGGTGATGCGGAGATGATAAAGTGGATGTTTGGAAAAAGCGTTGGCGACGAAATTGACTACACGGACGAGCGCGGACGCGTTTTCAAACTGAGACTGGTGGGAGGATTGCAGAATTCTGTCTTGCAGGGCTCGCTGGTTATTGCCGAGGAACGGTTTACGGAGCTGTTTCCGTCCGAGGATGGATATCGGCTGTTCCTGATTGATGTGAGCGTGGGGTCGGCGGCGGAAGCGGAGAAAATAATTACTGAAAAATATTCCGATTTTGGGATAAATTTGACTCCGACGACGCGGCGGCTGGCGGAACTGAACGCGGTGAAGAACACATACTTGTCAATTTTCCAGATATTGGGAGGGCTCGGGCTGATCTTGGGCAGTGCGGGGCTGGCGATTGTGGTGCTTTTGAACGTCTTGGAGCGGCGGGGGGAGTTGGGGATGATGCGGGCGCTGGGGTTTGGCAGGGACCGCATCAGAAAAATGGTGCTGTTGGAGCACGTTCTTCTGGTCGCCGCCGGTTTGTGCGTCGGAATCCCGGCGGCACTGATTGCCATAACCCCCGCGGCGGCCGCCCCCGGGGCCCGATTGCCATATTTTACGCTGATTGCTATAATCGGCGCAATTGCGGCCAGTGCGACGGCGTGGATTTATGTCGCGACGGGCATTGCGCTGCGCGGCGACGTGCTGGATGCGATCCGTACCGAGTGAAACCCGCGTTTTTTGAGCGATTCTACATGCAAATGAAGCGGCCTGAGATATGGGCGCCGGCGATTCTGTCGCTGGCGGCGGCCCTGGCCTTGGTTTGGTGGGCGACGGCAGGGGAGGATTTTGCGCCTCGCCTGCCAGGGGGCGACGGCCGACCTGCGGCAGATGCGCAGGCGGAAGGGGCGATCAAGATCGAGGGCGAGCTGAAGCGGTTTTCGGGGGTGGCCCCCGCGGCGATTACGGATTCGTGGCCGCGATTTCGAGGGGCGGGTTTCGATGCCATTGAAAAAAGCGATGTTCCGCTTGCCAGGTCGCTGCCGGAGGGCGGGCCGCCGGTGTTGTGGTCGGTGGAGGTGGGCGAGGGCTTCGCCGGGCCGGCGATCTTCGGCGGATGCGTGTATCTTCTGGACTACGACCGCGAAAAGGAGGCGGACGTGGTGCGGTGTATGTCCCTGGAGGATGGGCGCGATATCTGGCGGTATGCGTATCCGGTGAAGCTGAAGCGCTGGCACGGGATGAGCCGTACGGTGCCGGCCGTAACGGAGGAGTACGTGGTGACCATCGGGCCGAAGTGCCACGTGACGTGCCTGGATGCCCAGAGCGGCCAGTTCCGGTGGATGTACAACCTTGTGCGGGAGTTCGGCACGGAGGTGCCGCAGTGGTATACCGCGCAGTGCCCGCTGATTGACGGCGGCAGGGCGATCATCGCCCCTGGGGGCAAAGACGTCTTGATGATGGCTGTGGATTGCGCGACGGGGGAGATTGTGTGGAAGACGCCTAATCCGGACGGCTGGGCGATGACGCATTCTTCGGTGGCGCCGATGGAGTTCGGCGGCAGGCGCTTCTATATTTACTGCGGCAGCGGAGGGGCGGTGGGAGTGGACGCCGCCAGCGGCGAGGTGCTTTGGAAGTATGCAGACTGGGCGATGCGGACGACGGTGCCGACGCCGGTGGTGGTGGGGGCGGACCGGATCTTCCTGGCGGCCGGGTACGGGCAGTTCGATCTGGGGTGTGCGATGCTGAAGCTCAGCGAGGCGGAGGGGCGGATTTCGGTCAGCGCAGAGTTCGTGCACAATACCGACGTGTTCGGGTCGATGCAGCAGACGCCGGTGTTTTACGAGGGGCACATCTACGGGGTGGGGATGGACAAACAGTTGGCGTGCATGGATTTGGCGGGCAACGTACTGTGGCGCAGCGGCAGCGCGGTGAAGTTCGGGCACGGGCCGTATATGGTCGCCGACGGCGTCATCTATGCGATGGACGACGACGGGCTGCTGCGTTTGGTTGAAGCATCGCCGGCGGGCTATGCGCAGTTGGGGCAGGCGCGGGTCCTGCAGGGGCCGGAGTCATGGGCGCCGATGGCGATGGCGGCCGGGCAGCTGATCGTACGGGATGTCGGGCGGATGGTGTGTCTGGATGTGAGCGCCAAATAGCCATAACGCGGCGGAGCTGCAACGAATCATATCATACTGCTGATACTGCCCTCGAGGCACGAATCTGCACGAATCAGCACGAATCTTTCTTTATGCGGCGATGGCGCTGATCTTGGGGGCTGTTGTGCGCCTGCGCGCAAAACAGATAATCAATGCTGATTTTGTAGCTGCACTGATGAAAAATGAGGGGGCTTTAGAATTCTACAATTTTTTCAAAAAGTTTGCAATATTTTTGTTTGCCGTGCGTCATATATACGGCAGTGTGTGACATTTGACTGGAGGTGGAGATGGGTGTTGTCGCGATGGTTTTGGTCGGGCTGATGGCCGGCTTGGGCTGTTGCGGTATTTTTATGTCCATCCTTTCCGGGCTGGGGGTTCTGTGTCTTGTAAGGCTTTTGTTGGCAGGGACTTACTGCGCGCCGGATCGTGAAGCTGAGGGCGAGAGCGACTTGCCCATGCACGTAACGGGTGGGACGGTGGATGAAGGGGATGAGCCGTTTGCGGGGAGGACGGGCAGGGCGGTGGCGGATGCCCGCCGGGTCCCTGCTTTTGCGAGGGTGACAATCACACATGCGGGCAGCGTTGCCGGGGCGGGGCTTGTGCGGGTGGCGGGTGTGGTACGGGAGGGTGGAGAAGGCGACGAGAGAAATCGGCTGCAAATGAGGTGCGGTTCCTGTAATTACAGGTATTGCGTGGCTGGTAATGGGCTGTGCGCGTGGAGGAGTCGGGGGCCGCCGGGGTTGTGGGGGGTACTTTGACCATAGGGGTGTTGTTTTTTTCGATGCGGCCTGGATGAGGCCGGCGTCGGGTGTTTTGCTGCGCTTTGGGGGGAATTGTACAGTCCGGTTCGTCGGGATATTCTTCGGGATGGGGGTTTGGGCAAGCATGCGGCGGTATGTGGCGAATGTGCGGTGAAAGACGGTGAATGCGCTGTGAAAGGGCAGCAATTGTGCAGTGATGCGCAGTGAGTGCGCGGTCAAAGTGCGGTAGTGTGCGGTGATTGCACGGGGATTAGCGCCGAATGCGCAGCAGAAGGGGGTGAATGTGAGGGATGTGATGTGCGGGGGATGAGGCCGGATACCCTTACTTTTCTCGGCGAGGTATACTTTGACGCAAAGTCTTTCTAATCCGTATGTCTCGTTTACTCCCCTCTTACTCATCCGGGAGGGGGGTTATCCGGTGCGGGGACAACGATGCGATCAAAGAAGTGCGGGTCCAAGAAGATTGCATCCGCACTTCGGCCTTCACCCAACTCATACATGTGTTGGGTGTTAAGGTCAAAGATGTATTGTTGGCGAGGGGTAAACTTGTCACTCTTTACCAGCCTGAAGAGTAATCGCTTCGACACCGGGTCAAAATCCAGCGGGAACAGGGCCCGAGCAAATGGATGGATGGGCAGTGGGATCTCGATCAGGTCCACCGACCGAAATTCATCACCAACGACTCTGATAATCTCACAAGACGTAGACTTACCTGAACTGCCCATCAAACCTCCGGCGAGATAAACCGTCGATCCATCTGAGAATAACTTACGTGGGCCAACGCGACACAGACAAAGCTTCCGGGCGGGATCAGATGCCTTGAAGAGATAGCAAGGCGTGGCTTGGCTCGGATGATTAACGTATGTGCGTGAAACGAAGAATTGACTGTTGTCGTCAAAGGTAGTTACATTTGCCAAGTACTCCGTGCCATCGGGGAATCGATAGACTGGCCCGCTCGGACCGGGGTGGAATGTAGCTACGACGCGGCCATGAACGTCGATGACGGCACCGGGGGGAACAACGTATGATACAGGCTTCTGGCCGATTCTGAACACGATGTATTCCGTTTCCTGGTCGTACAATCCTATGCCCTTCAATATGAGCGTATCATTGCGTCCGGGCGTGCGAGTGTGAAAAGATTTGTATTTGAAGTTGGTAAACCCACACCGTGCCAGCAATACCTTGAGCCTGGTCTCCGGGTTCTCTTCAGACGGCCTCCAATCGATGAACACACCCTCGTACCTCTTGTCAAAGCCGGCTCGCAGATAGTCTGCATCGTTCTCATATCGGATTGGTCCGCAACAGCTCGTAAAGACGCCTGCCAGAATTACAATTAGTGTACGCGTTCTTGCCATCATAGTACTCCCCACTGATTCTACGCGGTGCCCACGAATGACGGCGTTTCCATGGCACGTTAGCGAAACGCACTGTGCAATTACTCCGTTCATTCTCCGGGCTGCCAATCCGTCTCTGGCTAAGATGCTTCCAATAGTTCCAGCTTCTCTTTTGTTATTATATAGCGCCCGCACGTGAAATTAAGAAAGCAAATTTGATTATTGTCTTGACATGGCCTGTGATTTGGGCGATAAGTAATTGTTGTTTTGGGGGATCGTTTAACTTTTCTGTTGAGGGAATTAGTATGGCGAAACAGATTGATTTGACACTTGTTCAGGAGCTTGTCGAACGTGGGCAGGAAGCGGAGGGGCTGAGGAAGAAGCTGCAGGATCAGGTGGGGAAAGTGCAGAAGGCGCAGGAGCAGCTTGCCGGTGAACTGGAGGCGCTTCGAGCGATACTTGGGGAGGGGAGGAAGGCGGGTGCGAGGGGCAGAGGCAGAGGACGAAGGGCGGCCGCGGGCGGCAAAGAGGCTCAGCCGAAGCCGGGCAGCGCTCCTGAGAAGCTGTGCAAGGTGATGAGCGCGACGCGGCCCATGCAGGTCAGCGAGATTGCGGCCAAGACGAAGCTGAGCGAGGGGACGGTGAAGCAGTACCTGCACAAGTTCGAGTGTTTTCAGTCGGCGGGGCGGGGCAAGGGATATTTGTGCAAGTCTTCCTCTTCGGCCGGGCAGACGGCGGGGGCGGCGGCAGCTGAGGCGGGGCAGCGCGGAGGCAGGCGCGGGATGAAGAAGGCCAGCAGGAAGAAGGCGGCAGAGTAGCAGCTTTCTGTGGGCCAAATTGAGGCGCCGGGCGCCGGGTGCTCAATACCCCCAAGGGGACTCGAACCCCTGTTACCGGGATGAGAACCCGGCGTCCTAGGCCGCTAGACGATGGGGGCGGCAATAATAATAGCGGCGGATGGATTCGAACCATCGACCCTGGGCTTATGAATCCCATGCTCTAACCAGCTGAGCTACGCCGCCGCGAAACACTTCAGCGAGCCCAATACTTTACACCAAAAGTGCGGGCTGACAACAAAAAAATTCCGCGTTTTCTACGTTAGTCGTCATTTTGGGTGCGGGGGGTAATGCGCGCCTGTAGGGCAGGGTTTTGTGGCGTTTGTGGGAGGTGTGCGGTAGAATGTGGGTGAAAGGAGGTTTTTTTGAGCTATGGGTCGAGTGCGGATCGGGGTTTGTCAGATTTTCGGGCTGGATGGGGATCGCTCGGGGAATTTCCGGCGGATCGAAAATGCGGTTTGCGAGGCTGTAAAGGCCAACGCTGAGATTGCGTGTTTTCCGGAGACGATAGTCTTGGGCTGGGTCAACAGCGATGCGCATAAACGGGCGCATGCGATTCCGGGGGCGGATACTGAGCGGTTGGGGGAGATCGCAAGTCGTTATAAGATATGGATTTGCGCGGGGGTGAGCGAGAAGGCCGACGGGCGGCTTTACGATTCCGCGGTGCTGATCGATGATGCGGGGAAGATCCGGCTGAAACATCGCAAGATCAATATTCTCAAGCACCTAATGACGCCGCCGTATACGCCGGGCGAGGGTGTCGGAGTGGCGGAGACGCCTTTTGGGCAGATTGGGGTCCTGATCTGTGCGGACACGTTTGATGATGGGGTCTTAGGCCGTATGAAGGCGTTGAGGCCGGACCTCCTGCTGGTGCCGTATGGGTGGGCGGCACCGGAGGAGAAATGGCCGGAACATGGGGAGGAATTGCGGAAAGTGGTGCAAAATGCGGCGAAGCGGGTGGGTTGTGCGGTGGTGGGGACGGATCTGGTGGGGGAGATCACCAAGGGGCCGTGGTTTGGGCAGGTTTACGGGGGGCAGAGCGTGGTTTGCGGGCGGGACGGCCAGGTTTTGCGGAGATTGGCGGATCGGGACCGGGAAGTGGCGGTGGTAAGCGTCGAATTGCCGTGAAAGCGCGGTCATATGCGGGTGAGGCGAGGAGGTTTGCCGGTTTTGCGCGGCGGTTTGCAGCCTTTGCGCGGTGATGTTTGGGGAAAGCGCCGTGGTTTGCGGGGTTTGCGCGGGGATATGCGGTGGGTGCGCGGGGATTGTTGGGGAATGCGCGGCGGTATGCGGTGATTGCGCAGGGATGTGTGGTTATTGCGCGGAGATGTGGGGTTATTGCGCGGGGGTTTGGGGTGAAATGTTGGGATTCGGGGAGATTTGGGGCGAAGTGCGGGGGCGTGGTTTTTGCCGTCAATTCACAGGGATAGACAGGATGGACAGGATGCAGGAAGTATGTAGGGCTTGCTGAATAGATTGTAAGTTGCTGTTTTACAGTGGTATGCGTT
>Ga0116146_1000177_pt1 | contig 83011 bp, 80 predicted proteins | sample AD_JPNHG2_MetaG_FD_89748 | JGI IMG/M metagenome (GOLD analysis project Ga0116146, IMG submission 89748) | Active sludge microbial communities of municipal wastewater-treating anaerobic digesters from Japan - AD_JPNHG2_MetaG | ecosystem: Engineered > Bioreactor > Anaerobic > Digestate | place... | reverse complement strand
TTTTGAAAAAGCGTAGGGGCATTTCCGAAAATGAGATGACAAATTTTCGATTGTACATTTATCTAATTATGTTCTGTACTTTTCATGCCTAAAAATTATGTATTTTTTCGTGCCTGGTGACACATAAGTTTCAATTCCATAAAAGTGGGGACGTGTGATAAAAAGATATACAATGAAAAAGTATTATCACCACATGAAATTGACCTTCTTATTCAAAACTCATCCCAGAGAATTTCTTCCATCATCCTTTTCCTTTCTAAAACTGGACTCAGGGTTTCAGAACTTATTGGAATAAAACTTTCTCATTGTAAAGGTGACAATGGGACTGTCTTCATTGACATCATTGGAAAAGGAACAAAGGAACGAAGAGTATTTATTCCCCGTGATCTTTTTGAAACCATCAGAGACATTTTTCATGGAAAGACTTTTCTTTTTGAAACTGGGAACCATAAATCTTATTCCCGGTGTTATTTGTGGAGGGAGATTAAAAAGGTGGGACTTAAAACATTAGGGAAAAATATTTCACCTCATACCTTGAGACATTCTTTTTGCACAAACATGTTATTGGTGAAAAATAAATCTTTGAAAGCTGTCTCAAATTATGTGGGCCATTCATCCACTTCAATCACTGCGGACATGTACTGCCATGATCAATTGAAGGTGGAGGATGTGTTTTAGAATTCTATTAAATTTCTTTATTCTATTGGAATAACTCGTAATTCAGCAATATCACAATGAGGCTTAGTACCCTTATAGTAGTCAAGAATATCTATCTTCATTTCATATGTTCCACTTTCCCTACTAAATAATTTATTTTTTATTGATTGAACAATACCCATCTTAAAATAAATTTCTTGAAATTCACGTATATCTTTTAAACTAAATTCTTTTTCATTAACGATTTTATTTGTTTTTTTATTCGTTAAAGTAATTTTTATCTTTTTGGGACGACAATAATAATTAAAAGAATTCTCAGATTCATAATTGCCAGATAAAATCTTTATTTTATAATCCAAACAATCCAACATATACGACGAAATATTTAATCTTGTCTCTTCTTTATCGTTTATATTAGTTATTCGCCAAGTAGTATGCTTATCACAATCAAAAATAAAATCGGGTGTATGGTATTGATCATTATATGTTAATAAAGAATCTGTATTTATATTTTTTGTATCACTTAATGTATCTTTACATTCAAACCCATCAGATTTTATTGAGAAATGAAGTAAATACAATGCTTTACTTAAATAAGTAATTTTTAAATCCTTTGATATTGGTAAAGTTAATAATTTTTTTATATAACTTGTTTTTTCACTTCTCCAAATCAATTCTTTATAAAGAAATCCTTTTGTTTCAGGCTTAATATCATTTCTTTCTACTAATTCGATTATGAATTTAGTAAAATCATTTTTATATGCTGGTATGGATATATAATTTTCAAACAATTCTCTTGGCCATTCATATAAACCATCATCAATAATAATTTTCTTATATTTTTCTTTTATTTTATAAGGTATTTCATTAGCAAATAATGCTTCATTAAAATAGCATAGTACATTCATTATATAAAAAAACAATACCAGTCTATTTAATAATGACTTCAACCTTTTGTCCTCCTTGACTTCTTGGTTTGTCTACTTGTTTTAAATCCGGAACAACTTTTTCTAAATACTTATTTAAACTATCAAATTGTCCTTTTTTAGTTGTTCCTTCCCAATTTGCTGATCCTTTTTTACTGTCAGGGTTAGTTACTCCAAGACATCCCAACAATTCACTTGGCTTATTATATGGATCAAAATTAAACTCACTTCTTTTCCCGATCTTAGTATTATTAGCATTACCTCTCAGATCACTTGGATCTGATGGAAATTTACTGGATTCACCAATACGATATTTTGTAATTTCTTGATTAGTATTCTTATCATCAATAATCCCTTTTCTAACTTCATATTTACCAGAAGGTATTGATCCTTTTGTTCCTTTCATAGTAGTATCTTTAGTAATTTCCAGGGTTTGCTTATCAGCAAATAATTTTGTTCCGAAGAATGAATCAATTTTTTCTTTAGCACCAGCGCCTGCATACCAGCTATCTTTATAGACATTAGCGACATATGTATTATATTCTTTTTTTGTATTTGGATCAATACGTTTATTAGCCACTTTATCGCTTACAACAATTACACTGTCGTGCCCAGTAGGATCTTTATAAATAATCGGATTATTATGACAGTATGCATATCTGTTCCACCCCTGAGTACTATTCTCCCCGTCTATCACCGTATCCGGCGTCACAAACCTCCCAATCTCCGGATCATAATGCCGTGCATTATAGAAATAATACCCGCTCTCTTTATCCAGCTCCTGGGAATTGTACTTCGGAGCGTTCTTCGTGTCGCCTTCAGTGATCCAGTCCTCGCCAAAGGGGAGATACTCGTGGCTTGTGACCACCATCCCCGAATCATTGGTCACTACCTTTACCGAGTCAACCTGGTCTGTCAGATAATATTGAGCGTCTCCATTGGGCATTACCGCTGCCACGCGCACGCCGTTTAGGTATATGTTATTCACACCGAAGCCTTTATCTTTGCGAACCCCTCCCGCGATATTTCTGTCTATCTGCACGGTAAAATACATAGAGGGGCTCAGGGTTTCAACCTCTTTTTCAAAACCATCGGATTTAACCCGCACCTTTTTGCGCACCCGGAAGCCCTGGTCGTCGTACCAATATACTCCCTTCACATTGCCGTTGTGTGGGTCCGTTATCTGCCGTATGCGGTTATAGCTGTCATAGGCCATCTCCTTTGCCATGTTTCTGCCATGGTCCACCTGTGAGACCATGTTCCCTGCCGCGTCGTATTGCATTGAATGGCCGGCGCTGCTGCGGCTGGCAATGACGGCGGTGACGGCATGATTATGGTATGAATAATTCCATTGATCATCAACAGCCCCGGTGTCGGCATTATAGACGGTCCTGGTCATGAGGTTGCCGTTGGGTGCATAGCCGTAGCCCAGCTCGAATTTTTTTGATACGCTCCCCATGTCCCCGCGGGAGAGGGGGTCGGGGGGTGAGGTCGCCCCATCAGCAAGGTTCTGCGGCGCCGGTTTTAAACCCGCCGTTTTAAAGAAGCTGCCCCGCGCGTGCACCAGCCGGTTCAGGCCGTCGTACCGGTATTCGTAGCGGACCTGTGTCTGGCACGCTCCGTCGGCTGCGACATCGGGATTGTTTTCCACGGCCGCGATGCTGTTGTCCGTCTTGAACTCGTATTTCACGTCCTGCACTTTCCAGGTCTTGCCGTTGTGGTTCGCAGTGGTGAGGAGAGATTCCATCCGTCCCTTGACGTCGTAGGCATAGGCGGTCACCGTGCCGTTGCCCCGGCGCACCTCCGTCATCTGGCCGAACTCGTTGTATGAAATGTTCTCTATGATATTTTTTGATATGCCGCTCTCTGACGCGGACAGGCTCTTCACTCCCGCGGGGCAGTAGCCGTAGGATACGGTCATGCGGCTCCTCGTGTGGGGATCTTCCGGATAGGTGATCCTGGTCTTGCGCGACAGCAGGTCGTAGGCGAATTCGGTCATGTATTTGGTTTTGCCCGCGCCCTTGATGACGCGGGACTCGGCCTTCACCCTGCCGATTTTGTCATAGCTGAATTCCTTCCGCTGCGCCGGGTCATCCAGGGCCACCATCCTGCCGAGGCCGTTTTCGCTTCCCGCCAGGGTATCGTACACGTAGCGCACCGTCCCCTCATCGCCGGGGAGGTCTTTCTCCACCAGGCGACCCAGGCGGTCATAGGCAAAGGCGGTGACCCGTCCCAGGGCGTCGGTGCGCGCTGATACCTCGCCGAAGCCGTTGTACTCCACCCGGGCATACCCCAGGTCGGGATCGCTCGATTCAGTCACCTGCCCGTAGGCGTTGTAGCGCCAGCAGGCTATGTTCGCGCCGGAGGCGTCTTTCACGCCGGGTTTGAAAAGATTTGAAGGTATATCAGCAGACATGCCGCTCCCCCTCTCACCGACGGAGAGGGGGTTGGGGGGTGAGGTCTCGGACGGGGGGCCCGACAGATCCATCTTTTTAACCCTGTTCCCCGCCGTGTCATAGGCGAAACCGATGGACGCGTTCACGCTACGTCCGTCGTCGCCCCGTCCTGAATCCTCGATATAGAGGACCTGGCCCCGGGCGTTCTTCACCGTGCGCTTTGACCGTCCCACGCTGTGGGTCTCGATGGTCTCCCACGGGTCGTTGTACTCGTACGCGACCGACGTCTCCGCTTCGCCGCGGTACCCTACCGGCAGGGTCACCTTTCTCACGCGGCCGGCGGCGTCGTAATCGGTCTTTGTCGGGTTTTTTTCACGAAGGTTCTGCCGGAAGCTGTCAATCTCGTCGTCATCGGCCCAGGCGGCTTGGCTGGCGCGTATGACCCGGCCAGCGGCGTCGTATACGATCATGCCGGTTTTGACGTATTGTTTCCCGCTGCCGCCGCCGGCGCTCCGCACCGTGTGGACCACCCGGCCCATGCCGTCGCCGTAGACGCGCGTTTCTATCGTGCCGCCGGAGTAAAGGGCGGAGGACCCGTCGCACCGGGTCACCTTCGCCGACAGGGGGAACCCGGTTCCGTAGTCGTAGGTCTGGAGGGTCTCGGTGCCGGAGTCCGCGTCGATGCGCTCCTTCACGAGGCGTCCCCGGCCATCGTACTCGAAATAGATGGAATTGCCGTTGGGGTCAGTGGTCCTGCTGGTCCCGCCGAAGGCGGACCGATAATTGATCTCGTGTTTCGTCACCAGGGGGATGTCGCCCAGGGCGCGCTCTTCAATGATAAATTGATGGAGACGCCCGTCGTAAGACTTTTCCGTGACCCGGGCCGGAGAGCCGCTCGCGTTGACCGTCCTCACGCGGTTCCCGTATCCGTCATAGGCGTATTCCATGACGCGGTCCGATGCAGCCGCAAGTCCCGTGCCGGTGTACTTTACAACCTCACTGGTGACGTTGCCCCGGCTGTCATACCCATAGGATGTCGTGGTCTCGTGGGACGTATCGGCGAAGCCCTTCGCGTAATCCACGCGCATCTCGTTGGTAACGTCGATGTTCTCGAAGCGTGTGTAATTCGTCACGGTGACCGGCCGATGGGCGCCGTCTGCGTAATGGTCCGTGACCCTCTCGGTCCGGGCCGTCATCTCATACCGGTCCCGGGCGAGCTCCATGGCCGATGCGCGGGTTTCGGTAAGGACATCCTTCACATACTTCCGCACCGCCGTTGGCTCTATAAGGTAGCTCACGGCCGCATGGCCCCGGGGCGTCGCCGGCGCCCCGGCCTGGGCGATCTCCCGCACCGTGTACTCGTGCTCGGTGCGGCCGTACTCAACGTTGTCCGATCCGTACTCGGTCACCCGCTTCACCGCCCCGGCAAGGGCGCGGTTCTTCCGGAAGTCGTCGTAGGGGACGGTGTTGTATTCGCTCTCGGTGCGGCGGCCCGCGGCGTCCGTCACGGTGAAGGAGCTGAAACCGAAGAAGTCCGTCTCCTTTTCGCCGTCGATAAAGGCGGAGAAGGCGTACCCCCCCGCGTACTCGTATTTCGTGGCCACGGTGCGGCCCAGGCCGTCCTCCACGGTCAGGTTCACGCACACCCGGTAGTTCATGGGGAGGCGGGGTATCCCTTCGCCGTCGGTGTTGTCGAAGCGGGTGGAGTTCTCGTAGTCCATACGGTATACCCCGCCGATGCCGTTCCTCACCGCGATCAACAGGTCCGGCACCGTGCCGTTGGTGAAAGCGAAGTACCAGTGTCTCTCCTTCAGGTGGAAGATGCCGATGTCGGTCTTGCCGTCGCCGTTGTAGTCCCCCTGGATCCACTGGAAGGGATACACGGCCCTGACCAGATCCGGCCGTTTCAGGGACGCGGCTGAAGCGCCGAGGTCCTCCAGGGCGCAGGACGATCCCAGGACCGCCCTCTTCACTCCTCCCTCCCCGTGCACCACCGGGTTGTCGCCGTGGTCGTACTCGTCCCTGAAGGAATAGTCCCGGGCGAGGGACGAATAATCCGTCCCGGTAACGGACGATGGTCCCACGGCGAGTTTGTGAAACGTTACCGCCCCATCCGCTGCCGTGCCGTATACCAGGTCCGCGCCGGCGGCTGAGCTCTTCACCCGGTATGAATCGGTGAAACCGTTGGACGCGAAGCGTGGATTGCCCGACAGCAGGATGAAGCTGATGCTCCCCCCGGACACGGTGCCCAGGTACCAGCGGTGACTGGCGCCGGTCATGTCCACGAAGAGGACCTGGGCCTTGGTATCGGTAAACCGGCCGCTGAAGAAGCGGTATCCCCCCCGGCGGTCCCGGATGTTCGCGAAGAACGACGCGCCGATGCCGTGTACCGCCAGCGCGGTCCCGGGGCCGTTGCCGGTGAAGAGGACAAAGCGCGGCGTCTCGGCCTTATCGTCAAGGACCAGGAGGTATTTGCCGCTGTCCGCGGCCCTGAAGCCGTCCACTAGATAAAAACTTTTCGATATATCGAAGTCCGTCACCGCTCCGCCATCGAAGGCCGCGGCAGGCTCATCGGCAAACGCCGATCCGTTGCAACGTATGATACTGAAGCGGTGCGTGACGCCACCAAATGACGATATTTTACGGTAATACATGATGCCATCGCGGCCGTCCCGGTAACGGTCCGGTCTTTCGCCGTTCAGGATTACGGCGCCGCCGCTTTCAAGGTCGGCGTCAAGCCGTGGAGATGGCTCCGACGCTCCCTGTTTCAGGTACAGGCGCTTATCCTTTTTATTATAGATGAGGAGCTCAGGAGTTGAACCGGTGAAATATCCGGCAAAGACCGTTTCGCCGCTTCCGGCATGGTAATTGCCGTCATACTGATAATCGACCACGGCGGTGGCGGCGCTCCCGGCTATAACAGCCCTGGCGTCCCTCATCTGCACCTCGTCCCGCGGGAGCGGCGCCGATGCCAGGACCCGGTCAGGGTCGGGCCCCCCGGCGAGGTTGGAATAGATGCGGTAGCGGAACCCGTTTGCCGTCGCCTCCCCCACCCAGAAATTGTTGTCCGTTTTGGAGAAAAATCCTATGTCCGTGCGGCCGTCGCCGTTGAAATCGCCCTGGAGCCACCGGGTGATGTCCCTGAACTCCGGCGTCCGTGAAAAGACCCGGAACCGGATCGTGCCGTCGCCGGTCTCGCCGAGGATCCACTCACCCCGGTCCCGTTGGAAGATGAGGAAGTCCGAGAAGCCGTCGCCGTTGAAGTCGCCGCTGAAGCGGTCGCCGGCCGTGAGGGAGTCCGCCCCCGGCGCGAAGCGCTCCTTCTCACTCCCGATGAATTCCCGGTACACCCGCCACTGCAGCCTGAAGCCCCTGATGTCATCGCGGCAGTTCTCCGCCACCCACCATTTCCCCGACCGGGCGTCGTACAAGGAAATGTCGGTGCGGCCGTCGCCGTTGTAGTCGCCTGAAAGGAAGAAAATTTTATCGCGGTCCTTCCCCTGCTCCGACCGGTCCGCGGTGTAGTCGCTGTCCATGCTGCTGTCCGGCGCATAGTCGTTCCGGAACAGGTTCCTGAAGCCTTCGGAGAATTTGACGAAATCGAAATGACCTCCCCGGTTGGCCATCAGGAACCATTCGCCGGTGGGCTCGTGGAAGAGTACCGTGTCAGAGAGACCGTTCCCGTCGTAATCGCCGGTGAACCATTCGCACTTGAAGATGTCGATAGCGATGGCAAGCTTGCCGTAGCAGCGGAAATCGAAAGTCCTGCCGTTGTGCTCCGCCACCCAGAACTCCTTCGCCCGCGGCAGATAGAAGGCAATGTCGCTCCTGCCGTCGCCGTTGTAGTCGCCGGTCACGTTCCCCTTGAACCACTGGACCTTCTCCGGCCCGTCATGGCCCTGGAACTTTTTGCCGTAATAGCGCTCATAGTAGCCGCCGTTCCGGTTTCCCTCCATGGCGCGCCAGTCGCCGGTGGCGGGATTAAAGAACACCATGTCCGATATGCCGTCGCCGTTGAAGTCGCCTTCGAAGTATTTCACCGTATCCGGGTTCTCCTCCGGGTCGTTGTAACGCGTGTTTTCAATAACAGCCCAGCTGAAGCTATGGAGCGCCTCCTGGTAGAGGAACTCCGGCTTCGTGGTGTGCCGATCGCTCTCCACGGTGACAAGAACCGGCCGCCCTGAATCCTCCGACATTTCGTACACCGGCCTGTAGCTCCAGAGCTCCGTTTCCATGAGGCCGGCGGGGTCGTCCCACCCGACGGTGATTCGGTCCAGGAGACGGTCCATCCGCATGATGAAGCCCGGCGCCTTTGACACGTAGGCCTCGTCGCGGCCCCGGTAGGCGAAGCGCACAAACTGCCGCGCCGGCATCCCCTCATGGTCGTTGCCGGTGTAGCGTATCTCTTTCAGATAGAGGATATGGGTCTCGGCATAGGATGAATCGTCGTATTCCGCGGTCATGTAGTTGCCGTTCAGGTCAGCGCTTTTGCAAAAGTTCCAGATGTAGGTCTTCCGTGTATCATCGGGACGATAGATCCTGCTCGCGTATGTTTCGCCGAAGATCGTCACCGTGCCGGCCTTATCTATGACGCGCCACACGCCGCCGCTCTCCGCGTCGGAAAGGATGAACTTCGAAAAGCCCGACTCGATCTCCAGGCGGTACACGCCGTTCTCCGATTCCGCCGATCCCTCGGTCTTAATCAGGCGCTGGCCGTTATAGGTGAAGGTGTCCCGGTGGTCGTAGTAGAGCTGGCCGTTTTTCGTGGCGCGCGAAATCACCCCGAGGCCCGTGGATAGGTTCCACCCGATGCCGGCCAGGCCGTCGCCGCCGGACGAGGAATATGAAAGGGCCATCGACGGCTGCATCCCCCGGCGCCCCGGCGGCACGTCAACGGCATAGGCAAGGGACACCGTGCCGTAGTTGTTTACCTGCGGCGGCTTCACGTACGCCGCGCCCTCGTAGGCATTGAGCTTGGGCGCCTTGATCTCGTCCCTGTCGCTCATGTTCGTGGTGGCGGACAGGGCGTCGTCGCCGTCAGGTCCGGCCGACGGGAAAGCCATCTGCCCCAGCATGCGGTCGTCCTTGAAGGAATCGCCGTTGCCGCAGGATGCCATGGCGGCCGCGATTGCCGCGGCAATAATTATATTGAAGAAATTTTTCCGCATTATCCTTAACTTGTAAGCCCATGGGGGGACACGACATGGCAATCTCATCCATGAACTTCTTTCTTGATTGAACAAGTTGTATGCAAATACCAAACTACGGCAAGCCGGCGGTCCATTGTACCGCCCAACTATAGGGGGAGTAGCGTTCCACCGGGAAAAAAGACAAAATTTTTTACCGGGGCAGGTTTTTAATGAAGGGTTTTGCGCTCCGGGGAGGCCGGGGTCAGAGTAAAATGTTAAACAGAGTAGTGTGCCACCGATAGTTATCGGTGAACATGTGTTCAGGCAAACAGGCTGGAGTCAGAGCAACCTGACAATCCTATCAGCAAAGACCCGATAGTTATCGATACTTCTTTTAATAGTGTTGACACTCTGACCCCGTCCTGTGACGCTTCTAATTGATGAATCCGGGAGCCTGCCATGACACTCAATAACAACGAAACCCGAAGCTCAATCCTGACGTCCCTCTTCGCCCTGGCCGCATCGATGTTTTTTATACCGCTTTTCATAACCCGCGGAGCCGGCCCCCTCGATTTCTGGTGGTGGATGAGCGCCTCATTGCTGATCCTGATAGCCGCCGGCGCGGTCCTTGACGGGGATTATCGCGACGGCCTGCGGGCAGATCTGGCCGAAAATCCGGCGAGCAAAATCGGCCTTGGTCTTGCCGCGGCCCTGGCACTGTACATAGTATTTGCAGCGGGAAATTTCATGTCGCGCCATATCTTCGACTTTGCCGGCAGGAACATCGATGCCGTGTACGGTTTCCGCGGCGGGGCCTCATCCCTGCGGATCACGGTGCTCATGGCGATAGTTATCGGTCCGGGGGAGGAATTGTTCTGGCGCGCCTTTCTCCAGCGGCGGCTGTCGCAGCACCTCGGAAGGTGGATGGGCTCTGCCGCGGCAACAGCCCTCTACACTGCGGTCCATCTTGCCAGCGGGAACCTCATGCTGGTCCTGGCCGCCATGGTCTGCGGTATCTTCTGGGGGCTCCTTTATTTCCGCTTCAAGTCGCCGCTCATCAACATGGTGAGCCATACCGTCTGGGACATTGCAGTTTTTATCGTATTTCCCTTTAGCGCGTAATCCGGGGTCTAATCCAGGGTCAGAGCAAGATCCAGATTGAGGATAAAATGAAACCGATAGTTCCCCTCTGATAGGCACGGGTTTAAACCCGTGCCTATCAGAGGGGAACAACATAACAATCATTTCAGATTCCCGCAGGCGTCCTTTCCGATCCTTCTTATATAAGAAGAATAGAGGACCCCCTCGACGCGGCCGTATATATCATCGGCCATGACGGTCCGCGCAAAATCCTTTTTCACCCTGGAATCCGCGGCAACCAGGAGGTTTCCCCTGGCCACCAGCAGGGGCATGACCCGCAGTGTGACCTCCGGCGACTGCCTGAACCGCACCGGGTATTTCCTCGTATCGTTCGTCTCCGACAGGACATCGGACCTGTTTTTTGAAAACCGCCCGATCACATCATCGGGAAGATACCCGAGGGGAAGCGCCCTGCCGTTAACGTAAAAAATATTCTTATCATACCTTACCATGTCTCCGGGCAGGGCCATGATTCGCCCGACGGAGCCGTCCCGGAGAAAAACCAGGTCCCCCCGCCGGTAGCCGTTCGGGGCGTACCGGTATAGCAGCACGATGTCCCCCCGCTCCAGGAGGGGCTCCCCGCGGCGGTCCGTCACCTCCCCGGTGTTGAAAAACGCCGCCAGCACCAGTAAGAGGACGGCGGTGATGATCGATGCGAGAAGGACGTACACGCCGTGGGCAATGGCGGAATTATACCTGCGGACCGGCAGCTCCTGGCTGGTCCTGGCCCGCACCAGGGCTTCGACCGGGGAGGCGATAGTTATCGCCAGCGCCGCCGCACCGAGGCATATGAAGGGGATGATGCCGGACAGGGGATCCCGCGTCACCATGGCTGCCGGCGCCGCAAGGAGCGCCGCTGTCCGCAGGAGCAGAAACACCGCGCCCTTCGCCAGGTCGCCGTTGTACATCTGCCCCAGGCCCGTGAAGAAAAGGGAGAGGGCGAAGGCCGCGCCGGGGCTCCTCGCTTCACGCTTCTGTGTCTGTATTATGTTATCCGTCATTGCCGGGTGGGGACCTTTTACAGGAAGGACTCTATGAAATCGCGGACCTTCTCCTTGCCCACGTACACGCCGAAGTGGCCCTCGCACAGGATGTCCGCGTCAAGGGAGAGCATGAATTCCAGGGACTTCTCGTAGTCCTCCCGGACCGAGCGGAGGGCGTCGTTGAGAGGGCCGTGCACGTCCTGGCCGAAGAGGACCAGCCTGCCGTCCGACACGGTCGTGAGCACGGCCGAACCGGGCGAATGGCCCGGCGCGTGGTAAAAGGCCACTTCCAGCTCTCCCACGGTGAAGAATTTCTCCTTTTCAGCCACCTTTATGTCCACCTTCAACGGCTCCATCCAGGACCCGTACCAGGAGGCGGCGGTCACTTCCGAATCGCCCGCCTCGAGGAAGGCGGCGTCGAGGTCATGGGCCACGATCCTGCAGCCGGTGGCGCTCTTTATGGAGGCGGCGCCGCCGGTGTGGTCGTAATGGCAGTGGGTGAGGAACAGGTACTTGACCGCACGCGGCTCGATCCCGGCGCCCTGAATGTTCCTCAGCACGCGGTCAGTGCCGCCGCCGGTACCGGCGTCCACCAGCGCCGCCTCGGAGCCGGACCGTATCAGGTAGATGGCGGCGTCGGACGAATCCGACTTGTTCGAGCCGCCCACCAGGTAAACGTTGGATGTGATCTTCACGGCAACCCCTCCCCGCGGTTGTGCAATGAATCCCTGCTGATTGATAATCCCCTATCCTGTTTGATTATTGCAACAGTTTTTTATCGAATTTTAATTACCGGCACCGCAACCGATAACCATCCTTACTATTACAAGGGAACCTCGAAAAATAAAATATAGATGTTCCCCTGTGGGCACTTTCAATGTAAAAAATAGAATTTTTCAATGTCGGTAAATTGAAAATTCTAATTTTTTAAGGTGCCCATAATGAGACATATTTCACTTGACTTTTACGGAGAAATTATTTTGGTTTGTATGATACGGGCGGGGGAACCACTAATTACAGTATTATGATAAAACAGCAGCCATCATCCCATAAAGCGGCAGCGGCCATCCTGGCCCTGGCCGTCGCCGCGGCCATTTCCTTCACCGATGGCTATGGCGCGGACAGGAACGCCATCGGATACAATAAGGACGGGTGGAACCACCTCAAGAAGGAAAATTACAAAAAGGCCATCATCAGCTTCAGGAACGCCCTTCACGAAAACCCGAAATACAAGGAGGCCCTCGTAGGCCAGGGCAAGGCGTTCCTGGAAGTGGAGGCCTACGAACAGGCCTATGACCAGTTCAGCTCCGCCCTTGCCCTGGACAAGAGGTCAACGGAGTCACTCGTCGGGATGGGGCGGGCCCTGACCGCCATGGGCCGCTACAGCGAGGCGATACAGTTCTTCGACAGGGCGCTGAAGCTTTCCGAGCAGAACCTCGACGCCCGCTTCGGCATCGCCAACGTGTACGCATCCCTGGGCAAACGGATCTGGGCCAGGCGCACCCTGGAGACCATCCTCCGCATCGATCCGTATCATTACGATTCGCTCCTCCTGATGGCGGACATCAAGAGCGCCGAGAACCGGTACCAGGAATCGCGCAAGTTCGTGGAAAAGGCCATAGACACCAACAGCGAATCGTCGCGGGGATACACCCTCTACGGGGAGATCCTCCTCCGGCAATTTCTCAACAGCGAGGATGACGACTTCCTGGACGAGGCCAAGGACGCCCTTTCCAACGCCGTCTCCATACAGCCGTCGGCATTCCAGGCCAACCGGACCCTCGGCTACATTGCCCTCATGGAAAAGAAATATCCCGAGGCGGTCAGGTACTTCAACACCGCCATATCCGACCTGGGCAGCGGCACGCTCCTCTACAGCCTGGCGGTGGCCCATGACCGCGCCGGCAGCCAGGACGAGGCGCTGGAGGAGTTCCAGAAGGCCCTCAAGAAAGACCCGTCCGATTCCATCCTCAGAAGCAGGATGGAGGACTTTCTCGTGTTCCGCGACTTCAAGATCGGCCACCCGGCCCGGGTGATGCTCAACCGCGAGCAGTACGACCTTGCGGTCAGCCGGGAGAAAAAGAACTTCCCGGACCAGACCGTCATGTACCTGCGGCGCGCCCTCATGCTGAACCCGATGAACATGGAGGCGCGGGAGCTCCTCATGGACTTCTACAAGACCGAGGGATACGACAACTTCTACATCGACGAGATGAAGGAGATACTCAGGCTCAACCCCGACCGCGGCTGGCAGGAAAAGCTTTCCCTCGCCGTCATGAAGCGCCGCGACCTGCTCTATCACCGCGAAGGCTATTCCTCGGAAGAGACGCCCCGTGACATGCCCTCGGTCCTGGTGCTCAACTTCGATCCCATCGGCAAGATCAGCGCCCACCCTGACGCCGGTGAAGTGATCGCCAGCCATCTTACTTTTGTCCTGGGCCAGTTCGGCAGGATGAAGCCCATCGGCATCCGGAAGCGGGCCGCCGCGGCCTGCGGCCTCATGTGCGGGGGCGGCCACCTGGGACAGACCCTTGAGGACGTCGAATCGAAAATCAAAGACGGCGCCCTCGACCCCGTGGACTACGTTATCTACGGCGGCTATCACGAGAGCGGCTCCCACATCACCATCGAGTGCCAGGTCATGGACTACCGGAAGGGCTTCATCATCGGCCAGTTCACGGTCACCGAGTCGGGCAAGGAGAGCCTGCCCCAGCTCGCCCTCCGCGCGGCGAAGCGCGTCTATGACATGATCCCCTTCAGGGGCCGCGTCCTCAAGCTGAAGGAGGACGGCATCGTCACGAACATGGGCCTCTTCGACGGCGTTGACGAGGGCGAAAAGCTCGTCGTCTACAAGTTCGCCAACCGGGCCGGCGCCGGCGACAAGCTGAAAAAAAGGATCGTCTTCACCGTGAAGGAGTCCGACACCCTGGTATGCTTTGCGGCGCCGCAGCGGGCGTCCGACCTCGATTCCATCGACTTGAACGATATCGTTCTCCCCATGAAGAAGCGCAGGGCGAAGCGGATAGAGTGATCCGCGTTTCATCCCCCCTTCTCCCAAAGGGGGCGTTCTGATGACATCATGGGTGCGGTTGCATAACCGCGTCTATATTAAATGCCCCCTCAGGGGGTCAGGGGAGTCTTCAATTATCATGAAGAAAGTTTTTATATCGATACTATTCCTGTCCGCCGTCACCCTGTCCTATTTCTACGGCCTCATGTCGCACAAGCACCGGCTGCCGCCCTTCCCCCAGCTCATGTACCTGAAAGAGCACCTCATGCCGGAAACCATCGGTTTCCGCGACACCGCGGGCCGGAAAGAAGTCCCCTGCGGAGATATCCGGGGCGGGAGGACCATGGTGGCCCTGGCCTTCGGCCAGTCCAATTCCGGCAACCACGGCGAGACCCTGTACACGCCGAAAAAAGCCGTGTTCAATTTCTTCAACGGCCGCTGCTACCGGGCGGCTGACCCGCTCCTGGGGGCGACCGGCGACGGCGGCAGCGTGTGGACGCGCCTGGGGGACCTCCTCATCGGCCGGGGCCTCTATGACCGGGTCGTGATCATCCCCATCGGCGTGGGCACGACCACCATCGACCAGTGGACCACGGGCGGCTACCTGCACCGGCGCATCGTGAAGGCCATAGAGCAGTCCCGGGCCTGCGGCCTGGAAATCACCCACCTCTTCTGGGTCCAGGGGGGATCGGAGCCGAGGACCAGGGGTGACCGGGCCAACAGGGAACACTATAAAAAATGCTTCCGTGACATGCTCGGAAGCATACGCGATAAGGGCGTGAAGGCGCCCGTGTATCTCGGCATCGCCACCTATACCGACACGGGCCCCATACCGGACATCGAAGACGCCCTGCGGGGGCTCGCCGACCCGGGAAAAAAGATCTATGTCGGCGCAGATAATGATATCCTGTATGAAGACCCGGAAAACCACTGGGAGCGGGTCCACCTCTCCCACCGGGGCCTCGAGCTCTGCTCGAAGGCCTGGCTCGAGGCCATACGCCGCGTCGAGAAGAAATAGCGGGGCCTTCCAGACGATACCGTTACCGGGATCCAGACGCCATGATACGCCTTGAGAACATTTCACTCTTTTATCCGGACAGCGGCCGGACCATACTCCGCGGCATCTCGTGGAATATCGAAAACGGCGGCAGGTGGGTCCTCTTCGGGCCCAACGGCTCCGGCAAAACGAAGCTCCTGGAGATCATCACCGGCTATCTCTACCCGAGCGGGGGTTCCGTTCGACGCTTCGGCATTGACGGGGGCGCCGATATCCGCGATGTCCGTAAAAGGATCGGGTACCTGAGCACGCCTCTTAAAGAGCGCTTCCTTAAAAACGAACGGCTCATCGATGTCGTGGTGAGCGGGCCCTGCGCCACCGTCGGCCTCTATGACGAGCCCGGGGCAGACGATTACGGCCGCGCCCGGCGCCTCCTTGATTCCGCCGGCCTCGGCGGCAGGTCGGAACAGCCCTTCGGCACCCTGTCGGACGGGGAAAAGCAGAAGGCACTGATGCTCAGGGCGGTCATGGCCGGACCGGACCTCCTCATACTGGACGAGCCCTGCATGGGCCTTGACCTTTCCTCGCGGGAGGATTTTCTTTCGTCGCTGGAATCACTCTGCGGCGGGAAGGAACTATCGGTCATCTACGTGACGCACTACGTGGAGGAGATCACGCCCTTCTTTAAAAATATTTTTATGCTGAAAAACGGCGGGTGCTGGTACTCCGGCGCCATTGAAGACGGATTGACCGACGGCGTGATCACCGGGCTCTTCGTCAGGGAGATCAGTATCGCGAAAAAGGACGGGCGATTCTACGCGCTCCTGGGCTGATCAGGGCTCGTCCCTGCCCTCAGCCCTCTCCTCCGCCTTTCTTCCCTTCTCCTCCCACTGCCGCGCCTCTATGTCCTTTTTGATGTCGGTGTAGATCTCCGCAATGGTATAGCAGGCGTCATGATTGTCGGGATTGATCTCCACCGCCTTTTTCAGGTTCTCCAGCGCCTGGTCGATGCGGAGCTTCCGGGGCCCCGCCATCCTGCCGGTGAAATAGGTATATCCCAGCAGGACATAGACCTTCTCGTAATCGGGCCTGATCTTCTTCAGGGCCTCCAGCACGGCCGCGGCAGCCGTGAAGTCCTTCCTGCGCTTGTGGATCTCGTACAGGTCGAGGTAGGCCTCGGTGATGCAGGGCGATTCCGCGATCACCCTTTCATAGAGACCGGCGGCCTTTTTATCATCGCCCTTTTCGGCGGCCCGGGCAGCGGCGGCAAGGCGCTTCGCCGACCTCTCCTTCTCCGTCCGGTAGCTGGTCTCGAGATTGTTCCGCGCCGCCTGGTAGTCCCCCCGCAGCACGCAGAAGCGCACCAGCCTGCAGCGGGCCCTGTCGTTTTCAGGGTCGATTGCCACGGCCCGGGAAAAATGCCGGTAGGCCAGGTCGTTTTCGCTGAAGAACTCGTAAAGCTCGCCGAGGGTGACGTGAATGCCGGGCTGGTTATCGTTGATTTCAAGGGACTTTTTGTACCAGGGTATGGCCAGGTGCTTCTGGTTCATTTTAACATACACCTCGCCGATGAGATTGGCCGCCGGGTAATGCTTCGGGTTCAGGTCCATGCAGATATCCAGGCTGAGGACGGCGCTGGTGTACAGGCCGAGCCGCGCCTGGGTCCGGCCCCGCTCGTAATAGTATTCCCATGAGGGATTCGCGGTCGCGCCACCTGGCCCCGCCAAAAAGATGAAAATGAAAAAAAATATTACGTATTTTATTATTGACAATTTCCGCATGTGTAATATGTGTGTATCGTTTTTAACAGTGGTCAGGTAGCTCAGTCGGTAGAGCAGTGGACTGAAAATCCACGTGTCGACGGTTCGATTCCGCCCCTGACCACATGTTTTAAACATCCTTGCTCCATGATTCCCCGACCATCATTTCAAGCATTTACATCGGAACATCTTTTTTTTCATTTTCCGGACGATGACGTTCGTATCACGAGTCCCATCACAATGGTACCCGCTGCGCCCAGGGCTATGACATAGATGCTGAACCCAACCAGCACCGACGTAAAACCGATCATGGCCCACATCAGGGCGATGGCCGAGGCCTTTTCCTTCATTGTCATTCCGCCCTGTTCCCTGAACTTTTTTATGCGGCCTCCGAAGAGCCTGCTCGAAACCAGCCAGCCGTACAGCCTGTCGGAGCTCCGGATAAAAAGCGCCGCGGCCAGGAGAACAAATGGCGTGGTGGGGAGAACCGGGACCAGGATTCCCACCAAGCCCAGGAGAAGGGACGCTGCGCCCAGGAAGATGAAGAGATAGTTTCGCATGGCTGTTCCCACCCTGCCGCACATCGTTCGCCGATCAGCATCACACCATCAAACGCAGCCGGAAATACAACCGGAAAAAATACCGCTCAGTTCTAGTCGTCCCTGAACCGCACGAATATGTCCTCCTGCGGGATGAAATTGCTCCATTTAAACTTAACGGCGTTTGGACCGCTCTGCGTATACCCTGCCGGCCGGATGACATACCGGTCCAGTTAGTATCCAGAAAGACAATGTCCACGATGCCGGGATCGAATTGCGTCCCGGAACAGCGAACGATCTCCTTCATGGGACGCCGCTGCTCCTTGATTGGACCGGCCTGCCTGCCGTCAATAGAGACCCTGAAATCATCGACCTCGCCGCATCCTTCTCCGGCGGACGTCCTGCCGCTGAAAAAGGGGAACCCGACCTGCAGTGTGCGCGCCGGACCGGAATTGCGGAGAGAGAAGGCGCAGGTAAAGCTGACGCACCTGGTCTTCATGGTGGGATTCGGGGCAAACCCCGGCACCTCGCGCGTTTCACCGACCTTGATCGAAACATGTTCCTCCATGAGGCGGATCGAGGATGATTTCGACATGAAGGGGACGACGGTCCTGCCCGGCCCTCCAAGGGGGAGCGGGTTGGATAGCGCCGCGGCGGGCGCCAGCGTCAGCAACAGCAGTAATGTCATTCTAACACATTCCCCCTGCCCGATTGCGAAGAGATCATCAATGCTGCGGTACGGCATGGATAATGGTGCACCGGCGTGATAAAATCAATTCTTTTTTATGCGGTATCCGCCATGGTTGCCCCCCTGTCATGTCCCCTTTCAAATTATATCTTGACGCATCACGGCCTTTGCCGTTATTGTACGATAGCGGCCCGCACACGGGACGCTCCGTGGTGAAGATCGTCATGAAAAGGACCCGACTACTCCTGATTATTATCGGCATCTGCAGCGCCGCGTTTCTTCCATCCGCCGCCTTCCCCAACCAGATGGGCTGTGGACGCCCGCTCCAGGTAAACGCCCTGGGGTTTTCCGTCGATTACGCCCGCACCAAAGATAAAAATGACGCCGGCCTGTACCTGAGCTACCGCTACGGCTTCGCCCATATCATATCACTGTACTTCAACGCCGACGCCGGATACCGGTTCCTGTACAACAGCGTCAACGCCCGGGCAGGGGGACAGATCCAGTTCATCATTGTCGGTCTTGAGGCGGGCTTCCTCTGCGCGTACCGGGCCCGGAAGGAGCCCACTGAATGGTACCGGCATAGCGGGAAACCGGGCCCCTGGGCGCCGGGAATGTTCCTCGGCCTCAGCGCCACCGTCCCGGGCAAGCGCCTGGCCCTTTTTCTTTCACTGGGCGGGAATTTTTATTTCATCAACCATGACCACGAGTTCTATTTCATGGCGACCGGCCTTGTCAATTTTGCCGGGGACATGAAAAGCAAAGCCGCGCCGGAAGGCCCGATCACTGCATTGTAGCGCCGCCCACCATCTCCGGTCAGGCCTTGAAAACTTCCTCGAACAATTCCACCAGCCCGGAATCGAACAGCCCGAACTTCTTTATCCCTTCGGAGGTGAACAGGGCGAAGGTCCCGGAGGAGCGCGCGCAGAGGGCGCCTGCCTCATCGTAGATGAGACCTTCCATCACCGCCTCGCGGTCATGTATCCGCTCCCGCACCCGGCCCACCGCCGTTATGCGCCTGCCGGTCCTCACCGGCTTCAGGAAGTCCACCGTGATCGACTTGGTGAGAATATACCTGCGCAGGAGGAACATCGACGACCAGCTCATGATCTCGTCCATGATCGTCGATACGACGCCGCCGTGGGCGATATCGCCCCATCCGCACAGATGGGAAGGAATTGTAAGGAGAGAGTATACCGCGCCGCCGTCGGAATGGAATTCCATCCTGAGGCCGTGGGTATTGTTCGGGCTGCACCCGAAGCAGGTGTGGGTGCCGGAATTCGGTATTTTTTTGAGCCTGGCGATGGATTCCGGATCCATCACCGCGCCCTGTATGCCGTTCCCGTTTTCCATCGCTCGCCCTCTGCCGTCATAATCTGATAGTGGAGCCCGGACACGTCCGGCTCATTATCACTACGGGACAGGCGGCCAAAACGTCAAGGAACAATTAATCGATGCGCGAGGCCGGATCAATCCATGGTCAGGCGGACAGGTACTGCAGCACGGCCCAGTAGAAAAAGCCGGCCCCCGCGAGGATGAAGAGGTGGAAGATCTCGTGGAACCCGAAGACCCCGGGAAGGGGATCGGGCCGCTTCCCCGCATAGATGACGGCCCCGACGGTGTACGCGGCGCCTCCCGCGAATATGAGCGCAAGGGCACCGCCGGGCATGGCCGCCCAGAGCTTGTACATGGGCACCAGGGCGACCCACCCCATGGCCAGGTACAGCGCGGCTGAAAGCTTCCGCGGTTTCTTTACCCAGGCGAAGGTGACCAGGACGCCGGCCATAACGATACCCCACTGCACGATGAGGATCCCCCACCGCCACCATCCTGACAGGTACTCGTAAATGAAGGGAGTGTAGGTGCCGGCTATCATGAGGTAAATTGCCGTGTGATCGAACTTTCTCAGGAGTGACCCGCCGTTTTCCTCCTTCTTGAAGGCGTGGTAGAGGGAGCTCGCCAGGAAGAGGACCATCACCGAAATCCCGTAGATCACCAGGGCGCTCTTTTTCCAGGGATCGGCCACCGGTGTACAAAGGATCGCCGCGAAACCCGCGGCGGAAAGGATGAAGCCCGTGAAGTGGGTATAGAATGAAGCGGGCTCTTTGATCGTAATTGCCATGGATAAACCTGCCGGAAAATATTGAAGCCGTTGCGGCTGTCATTGATACAGACTGGATACGGGCGCCGCGGGTTGCATTTTTTTTGCCCCGTGACACAAGAAGAAGGGCTATAAAGCCGGGAGGAGCGGCACGGAGGCGCCGTTCACCAGCACCGTGGCCACGGCCGGCGGCGAGACGAGGCGAGGCGCCCATGACCGCGCCGAGGCCAGAACGTCCGGCGTAACGACCCCGGTCGTTCGATATACCGGCGATATAGACCCTCTGGCAAGGTCGACCACAAGGATTTTTCCCATAAAACCCTTTTTCATGGCCCCCTCCTGAACGTTGTTCAATGAACAGATGAGAATTGAGAAATGGATGGAATATGTCTAAAATATACCATATCCGATCAAAAAAAGAAACTATTTTGGGGGATGGTATATTCTACCTTAATACCATACAGATGCATCACAGGAGGTAGGATATGCGGCTTCCAATAATCAACAAGGACCTGGACGCGGTTATCCACTACAGACGGGCCCATGAAAACGATAAAACCGATTTTGAGCGTGAAATCGACCTCAAGAAGGCCAGCGAACCGGACAAGACGCTGTTGGAAATTATCATTGCGGAAAAGCGGAAATACGAAAACTACATCACGGACCTGGAAACGATAATAAAAGATAGCAGGGCCCGGGAACTTGACCTGACCGACCTGGAACGCATCATCGCCATACGGCGGAAGCATGATATCGATTTCATGGACCTTGACCGGATCACCGAAGCGCACCGGAACATGGAAATGTAGGCCCTTTTCAGGTTATTCCAGAATATCATCCTTGATAATCCGCCAGAACCCGTGCAGGAAAAGGGATTTCACCTGCATAATGAAGATGGCGCGCGACATGAACAGCGTCGAGAGGAATCCCGTGACGATGCGGGCGATCATGACCGATACGGCGGCGCCGACGCCCCCGTACAGTTTTATCAGGGGCACGTTCATTGCAATATTGAGCAACGCCCCGGCGAGGGTGGAATAGAGGACGCTCCTGGTATCGTTCTCGATGTTGCACCAGGTATTGCGCGCCGTGGTCATGGCGACAAAGAGGCCCGCCCAGATGTGGATGCCGAGGATGAAAGAGGCCTTCACATACTGTGATCCGAAAATAATATATATGACCCATTCATTCAGGAAAAAGGTCGGGATAACGGCAAGATACGAGATAAAGGCCATGATGCTGAAGTAATCCTGCATCCTGCGCATGTATTGTTCGTTGCTGATGGATTTGAATTCAATCAATTTCGGATACATGGTCGTGTAAATCACAAAAGGGACAAAATACCAGACCTCGGAAATCTTAACAGCGGCCGAATATTCACCGAGTTCCTTGTAGGACACCATGTTGCCGAGCATGACCTGGCTGATCTTGAGCAGCAGGAGCTGCGACGCAGCAGCCAGCATGAGCGGCCAGCTGTCGTGGAACATCTGCTTTGCCAGCACGAAATTCCACTTCCACCTGAAAACAAAGTGGCCGGTCACTCGCCGATAAACAATGAGCATGCCGATCTGGGCGACCGCAACTTCCGCCGTGCCCGCGACGGCAAAGGCCATGAGGGGCGCCTGATATACTATCAGGATTATCCTGATGATGCTGAGCAGAAAAAAGGCCGTGTTGTTGGCTATGACCGAATACTTGGACTTTATCAGGGACTGGAAGTAAAGATCAACGACGTCAACCGAGGCGAATAGATACGTGACGGAAACGACAATAACCAGAAGCTGGGTCATCGGCTCATCGGGATTCAGGATGAAAACCACAACGGTGGAGATAATGACGGAAAGTATGCCGCCGAACTGACGGATCAGGAACGCGGAACCGAGTATATCGGTGGTCCGTTCCCTGTACCTGACCAGGTCCCTGACGACGATGCTGTTGGTCCCGAAGGCGGCTATTACCCCCACCACCATGGTGATGCTCGTCGCGTAGTCATAGTTCCCGTACAGCTTCGGGCCCAGGTAGCGTGCCATCCAGCCCACCACGAAGAGGTTAAGGGCCAGGCGGAATACACGGTCGTACGCCAGCCATGAAGCGTTCGCGAGGAGACGCCGGAGCTCGCCCGGCTCTTTTATTTTTCTAAAGGCTTTCGAGATCATCTTGAATGGCATTCCGTTATTCCATTACAGCTCATTGAATATCTTGGAACCGCGCGGACTGAAGAGAAGATCATGAATGGTATCTGCGGCGACCTCGGACGCATGCCCCCGGTTATAGAGGAGCGTTGCGGCGAGCTCCATGCGCCTGGCGGAGAGCTCGCCCGGGTTCTCAATGCAGCGACTGATGTACCGGGGAAGTTCCTCGATGTTTTCCACAACAAGGCCGACATGCCTTCCCGCGTTGGTCAGGGGATTGCTCTTGATATAATCACTGTCTATATTGCCCCACCCGATGTAGTTTTTCGGCAGTATGCGCTCAAAGAAGTAGGGGCATTCGATGTAGATCACGGGCCGGTCCAGAAGTATGAATTCCAGGGCCACGCTGCTCAAATCCGTTATCATGATATCGCTGGCCGCGAGGAGCGGGTTGATGTTCTGGATCGATATCACGTGGCTGAAATTGCCCAGGTCCTCGAAACGCCTGAACCGCTCCCGCCAGTTCACTCCGCCGGTGAAGGAATAATAGAGGGGATGTTCGGGGGTCGAGTAGCTCACCGGATGCAGCTTGACGATGAGGTTCACCTTCATGCCGACAACAAGCTCGACTATCCGCTCTCCGAAGGAACGGAGGGACATGCCTTCGTCCCATGAAGGCGAATAGAGCACTGTGGGAAGCGCCGGATCAAGACCCAGCCCCGCAAGGACCTCCTCCCGGCGGTAATCCCCCCGCAGGAGAGGGTCGGACTTGGGGTACCCCACCTTGAAGATACGCACATCCTTCGAATCAACATTGATCTTCCGGAACGTGGTTTCCAGCATCTTCAGAGTAAGGTCGCCCAGGATGAAATGACAGTTGAAATTGATAAAATCCTGGTAACGGAACGACTCATGTTTCACCGGAAGGTTATGGAACACGTGCAATCGGATCGCGCGACGCGGTCCTACCGAATGAAGATAGGCGGCCAGATAGAGATCCGTCAGGAAGAGCTTCCTGGCCAGCTGTATGGGAAACCATTTTCTTTCAATGCCGCCGAATATGCTGAATTCAGCCGAATTGAGAAAGATATCCTTGGTTGCGATATATATCGAAACGGAACTGGTCCGTTTGGCCAATGCCACGGCGATCGGATGGAGATACTGTATCAGGGTGACCTCCCCCAGCTCCAGCACCACGATTTTTCTCTTCCTGATTTTATCTCCCAGCATCGTCAGCGTGACGCCCAGGCTCCGCAGGGAGAGGAGCGCTTCACGCGCTTTCAGATACACGGGATACAGGCTTTTCCTGATACGCTTGCCGAGGGAAAAACCCTCCACGCTCCAGAACAGTTTCAGCAGCGCCGCATCGTTAAGGGGCCGGGGGTTGTGCTTTATCAGTTCAAAGTTGATGGAGCGGATCACGATCGAAAGATCATCTATCGCGATCCCCGCGGTACAGAGGGTCGGTTTCATGCCGGCATGCTTCATCAGGGAGCGCAGCACCGCAACCGCCTTCCGGGAGGTCCCGGCGCCAAAAAGCCGGTTCAACTCCATCATGGTGCCGCGGGCCGCCTCCTCTCCGCGGGGGTCCAATGTATCCTTCATGCTGAAATCAGAATTGTAAAGATAGAGAAAGGGGAGTATCATTCCGACCGATTGATCATGGTCGATCCCGGTGACAGATGTCAGGGGAAAGGCCAGGGCATGGCAGGCGTTCCGGCCGGTCAGATCGGCGGCCTTTCCGGATATGACCGCCCCCTGCGCCATTGCCGCGACGGCACTCTCCTCGCGTTCGGCGACATGAGGCGTAATCATTCGGATGGCCTCTGCCGCAAGGTTCCGTGATTCGTCGGTGGCGTTGATAGACCAGTACGATTCAACAGCCAGCGCCAGGGCATGGATGCCGGCAGCCCCGATTTTTTCCGGAGCGAGTCCCATCATCAGACGCGCGTCAACAATGGACACCGCGGGGCGAAGCAGCTCATGGGATACAACGTGCGCATCCCGGTCGATGAAGATATCCGCGACACGGGTAGCCCCGCCGCCGGATACAGGCGAGGCGGGAACCGCGATGAGGGGCCTGCAGGAGACATTGTCGGGAACGGACACATCCCCCTGGATAAATCCGGCGGCCGATATGCCGGCGGAGAAGCAGAGATTAATCACCCTGGCCGCATCAAGCGTATATCCATGGCCGATGGCCAGTATGGCATCGGGCTTGACGCTCCCGCAAAGGGCGAGGCCCTCCTCGATATCTTTAATGCGCGCGCAGGGAGCGGCCACTGTCTGCCAGGTCATCGTGGTTTCGGCGGCAAGGGCGGAAAACTCCTTCAGGTTGAGGACCTTTTCCCGGAGATGGTCGCAGGTTATGACGAGGATTTTCGACGCATGCAGCCCGCGCAGTATGCCCGGCAGAGAGTCAATTCGGCCCGGACCAATGTATTCTTTCTGGCTCATAGTCCATTCGCGGTTCGGATATATTCAGTAATCGCAAAAATCAAGAAAAACAGAATAGGCTTTATGATCAATAGTGAAGTAGAACACGCCAATCGGATTTTCTATCTGCCAAGGGATTATTTTTGCTCTGCTTCCGGTAACGTATACCTGGCTGAATCAATTAGTGCATCATACATAAATTCAAAAATAATTATCAAGCAGAAAAATAGCATATCGGGAAAAACTACATGGCGCCGTTCTGTCTTTCAGTTTTTTCCATGTCGATCGACGGCAGGTGACAGGCAGGCCGGGCGAAATGAACAATCTGCCAGCGGGCGCCATGCCATTAATAATCATCATCCGGGTTTCCCTCTTGACAAAATCGTCCCGATTCGCTCCTTGTAGAAAAAAGCTGCGCGCAGCTGACAACACCGGAGTGGCGCCATGATAGACCCCAAGCACATCAAAGAAGACATTGAAAGCATCAGGAAGCTCCTTGAAAAGAGGAACATGACCGGCGTGGTGGACATTGAGCGGCTTAAGACCATGAACGACGAACGCCGCTCCCTCATACAGAAATCCGATGAGGCCCGGGAAAAAAAGAACAGGTTATCCAAGGAAATCGGCCAGAAAAAGGCGAAAAAGGAAAACGCCGATGACCTCATGAAGCAGTCCCAGGATTTTTCCGACGAAATCAAACGCTGCACCGACCGCCTTGCGGAGCTGGAAGAAGAATTCACCGAGATGCACCTCTCCATCCCGAACTTCCTCGACGCCTCGGTCCCTGAAGGGAAAAGCGAGGCGGACAACCCGGTGGTGCGCACCTGGGGAGAGAAGCCGAGATTTTCCTTCCAGCCGAAGCCCCATTATGACCTGGGGACCGACATGGGCATCCTCGACTTCGAGCGCGGCGTGAAGCTCGCCGGCACGCGCTTCTACGTCTACATGGGCCTGGCGGCGCGCATGGAGCGCGCCATCATCAACCTGATGCTGGACCTGCACACGAAGGAGCACGGCTACACCGAGGTCTTCGGGCCCTTCATCGTCAACGACGAAAGCATGACCGGCACCGGGCAGTTCCCGAAGTTCAAGGACGAGTACTACCGCATCGAGCGGGACGGCCTGTCCCTCATCCCGACGGCGGAGGTGCCGCTCACCAACCTGTACCGCGACGAGATACTGGAGGGCTCGCGCCTTCCCATAAAGATAACCATGCAGTCAGCCTGTTTCCGCCGCGAGGCGGGGGCCGCGGGCAAGGACACCCGGGGCCTCATCCGCGTGCACCAGTTCCAGAAAGTGGAGCTGGTCAAGTTCGTGGAGCCGTCCACGTCATTCGACGAGCTGGAAAAGCTCACCCATGACGCGGAGGAGGTGCTCCAGAAGCTGAACCTCCATTACCGGGTGGTGCTCCTCTGCAGCGCCGATACGTCGGCGTCATCGGCCAAGACCTACGATATCGAGGTCTGGATGCCCGGCCTGGACCGCTACGTGGAGATATCCTCCTGCTCGTGCTTCACCGATTACCAGGCGCGCCGCGCCAAAATACGCTACCGGAAGGGCCAGGGGCAGAAACCCGAATTCGTCCACACCCTGAACGGCTCGGGCCTGGCTGCGGGCCGCACCCTGGCCGCAGTCATGGAAAATTACCAGACCGCAGAGGGCGGCATAGAAATACCGGAGGCGCTGAAGGCGTACATGAAGTAAGGGCACGGCATGCCGTGCCCCTATCTATATGAATAATATCTCATAATTCTGTCAAGGGGTGCCCGGGAGGGCTGAGAACATACCCTTTGAACCTGAACCGGGTAATGCCGGCGTAGGGAATGACAGTGATATAACTCAAGCAGGCTATAATCATGGAGTCATTCCGAAACGGAATGACTCCATTTTTTTGCACTACAACTACAAGGAGAAGATGCCATGGAATTAAACGAACGCACCATCACCAGGGCCATTATTGACCGGTATTCAAGAAAATTCATCGAATACACCGATGTGGATGTCGCGATTGTCGGGGCCGGACCTGCCGGTCTCGTAGCCGCCTATTTCCTTGCCGGAGCCGGGAAAAAGGTCGCGGTATTCGAGCGGAAACTGAGCGTCGGCGGCGGCATGTGGGGAGGCGGCATGATGTTCAACGAGATCGTCGTGCAGGACCAAGGGAAGCAGGTCCTCGAAATCTTCGGGGTAAGGACCGAAGAGTATGAGCCGGGATATCATACCGCCGACGCGGTGGAAGCCGTTTCAACCATCTGTTCACATGCCTGCAGGGTCGGGGCAACAATATTCAACTGCATCAGCGTCGAGGACGTTGTCATACGGGAAAATGCCATAACCGGCCTGGTCATAAACTGGACCGCCGTCGGGATGGCAGGCCTCCATGTTGATCCCCTTACGGTTACGGCGCGATGCATCATAGATTCAACGGGCCATGACATGGAAGTGCTCAAGGTTATAAGCCGCAAGGCGGGAGTGGCCTTCAATACCCCCACCGGCGAAATCATCGGCGAACGGTCCCTCTGGGCCGACAGGGCTGAGCGGCTTACCATTGATAATACCGTGGAGATCTGTCCCAACGTTTATGTGGCGGGGATGTCGGCCAATGCCGCCTGCGGCGGACCCCGGATGGGCCCGATTTTCGGGGGGATGCTCCTGTCCGGGAAAAAAGTTGCGGACATGGTTATCAACAGGTAAGGGTGTCATGGAACCGGCAGGGGCACGTCATGCCGTGCCCCTGCCGTCATTTTTTTCCGTAACATATCTCCCCCCGCTTTTCAAATAATGGTAACGATTACGCGGGGAAAATTACCATGGTTAAAACCATTCTGAAGAAAATCACCGGCAGGGCCTTTATCAACAACTTCATGTTCATCCTCCTCCTCGTGCTGCTCCGCGCATCGGTCTTCGGCAACTACTCGGTGCCGACGGGCTCCATGAATCCGACGATCCTGGAGGGGGACAAGTTCTTTTCAAACAAGCTCGCCTATGGTTTGAAGATACCCTTCACCAAGAGAGATATCGTGCGGTTCGGCGCGCCGGCACGGGGTGACATCATCGCCTTCAGGTACCCCGGCGACGAATCGGTCCGCTACACCAAGCGGGTGGTCGCGGTCCCCGGCGACAGGATAGCGGTTCGGGACAAGGGCATCATATTGAACGGGAAAAAGCTTGGCCTGCGGCTCGTTGAAAAGACGCCGGAAAGCATTACCTACGAGGAACGCCTGGGCCGAAGGACTTACCATGTCAGGCATTCTTATTACACGACCTTCCTTGACGACATGAAGGAGATCACGGTTCCGGCCCATTGCTACTTCGCCATGGGCGACAACCGGGACAACAGCTCGGACAGCCGGGTATGGGGATTCGTGCCGGAGGAAAACATTATCGGGAAAATCGTGTTCCGGTGGCTTTCAATCGACCCGCAAAGCTACGGGCCGCGCATGGAGAGGATCGGCCCCGTGCGCTGACGGCGCATCAAACGGCTTCAGTCAATGAACTTTTCCAGGACAACCTCCATGCCGCATAGGGCATGGTTGACGACGATCGGCCGGAAATCCACGTTGTCGAAGGTCTGCATAACCTGGATGAGGCCGATGCCCCCCGTCGCCTCGGGCGAATCGAGGCGGCGGTACTGGTTATAGTTGATGTAATACTCCATGAGAAAATCCTGCAGTTTCCTGCTCACGGTTCCGAAGACGTCCCTGCACTCGGGACTATCCAGGGAGGGCATGAGCCGCTTCATCTCGCGGAGGATATCGTAGAGCTTGAGGCGGCCTTCTTTGAAATGATTGTAGCGCGTCAGGTCCATGCCGCCCCCCTGGTCCGCGACACGGAACTCGAGGACCTTCCTGCCGTCGCGCTCAAGCAGGGCGAACTTCACCGTGACCCGCTTGGCCTCATCGTACTTGTTGCCGTGGATGATGGCGTTCCTGATCACCTCGCCAAGGCCCGCCTCCACGAGGCCGCCGGCGTCGTCACCGACGCCGGCGCGCGACTTCACCTCGGCGATGACCTTCCCAACCACGGATATCTCGTAGTTGACATTGCTGGGGAAGACCCATTCGGACACGTTCCCGTTCTTCCCGTACCGGATATCGTCCTCGTTGATAATGCACACCAGGTTCCTCTTTTCAATCAACTGGATCAGTGCGTCGACGAGAACGGGATCATAAAGAAGGTCCTTCTGCCGCAGGAGCTCCGCGATGATCCTGCCCTTCTTGTCCTCGGTCTGGTATTCCCGGCGCCCCAGCATGGCGACAAAATCATCGACAAGGCCGACGATCCTGGCCCCGATGACGATTTCCTTTCCCGCAAGGCGGGAGGGGTAGCCGGTCCCGTTATAGCGCTCATGGTGCTGGGCAATGATCTTCTTGACGCCGGCCAGGCCCTTCAGGTTCTCAATGATTTCATTGCTCTTCCGGGGATGGTTCTCCAGAATAAGCCGCTCCGCTCCGGAAAGAAGATTGGCCCTGCCGGCCAGATCCTCGGCATGCCCCACCATGCCGATGTCATGGAGAAGGGACGCGATCCGTATCTCCTCGACGCTGTCCGGGCCCAGGCCTAAGCGCCGCGCCAGCATGACGGCGGTCCTCGTGACGTTCTGCGTGTATTCAAACAGCCTGGTGGAACTCGCCAGCAGGATGGAGGAAATGATATCGATGGAACTGGCGAAGAGCTGGGCCTTCTCGGAGGAGAGCACCTCCACCCTGAAGAACGCCTTGGATGACCTCTCGGAGAGGAGCATGGCCTGGGACATGGTGAAAATAAAAACGCCGAAACTGCTGACGCTGCCGAAATCTATTATCCTGTCGATCACCCTGTCGTGGTAGAGGAGGTCAATGATCACCGTGGCCATCAGGATCAGCATACCGCCGACGATATACACGGCGCCCTCCTTTTTCATTATAACCGCCCGTCCTATGACATACACGGTATACACCATACTGGATCCCAGGAGCACCTGATAGGGAAACCGGGTATAGAAATAGACCTGGGGAGTGAGCACCAAGACGGCGCAGCAGAATATCAGACCGATGGCCGTAACGGCCCTGGCCACCACACGGGAGTATATTTCCGGAAAAAGGAAATAGACATACAGGTTCGCGATGAATGTCGAAGTGTAAAAAGTCAGGTATGATATCTCTTCATTTATCTCCCAGCTTATCCAGGGAAAGAATTCGATCATTTGCCGGTCGCCTTCAAAGGGGATGCGCAGGGCCATTGCAAGACAGAGAAGCCCGAAGAACAGGGAAGCCCGGTCCGTCTTCCTGAAGAAAAATATGCTGATGTGATAAAGCGCCATCAGCAGGAGCCCGCCGATGAGGAAGAAATTAAAACCGGTGACAAGGCGCTGCCTGCCGGCGATCTGCTGCTCTTTCCCGAGCTGGATGGGCGACCACATACCGCCCTTTGGATGGTGGAAATTCGAAACCTGTACCACCAGTTCGAGGACCCCGCTTTTTGGCTGCAGGATTATGACTTTAGGGAGGAATTGAGGTTTCGCATGGGCGGCGTCGTTCCCCGGAACCCCGTTGGTTGACTGGAGTGTGCCGTTGATCCAGAGGCGGTACGCCGTGTACATGTGGGGCACCTTTAACGCGTACAGTTCCTGGCCGTTGCTGATTTTTACCGTGAGCCTCATGGTGGCGTATCCATGTCCCGGCAGCTTCCGTCCGGCACTAACATGGTCGTTCCAGAAGGCCGGCATGTAGATGCATTCAACGGGTCCGGCCGACGGCTTGCCCCTGAAATCCTCCGGCGCAAGGAGGCGGTTCCAGTAGAACTCCCAGTCGCCCTTGAGGCGGGCTATTCCCATCTTTGAAAAATCCCATGCGGTGAGGTCCAGCACACCGCCGGTCGCGACCGGTTGATCATCTATTTTTTTCAAGCACCCGCCGGTTAGCAGCAGCACCGCCATCAGTGCCAGGGCGACCCTCCGGCCCGGGCGGACCCGGACAGCGGAACACTCTACCGGATATCCGGCAGCGAGCTTATGATCGTGTGGCACCGGCAGACCCTTTCTATAAACATGAATGTATTGTTTACCGGAACCAAGCATGGCAGCCCCGGCAGTTTTTCACCCCTCTCCCCTGGCGGTGGCGGGATAACTTGTATCACCAGACCCGGGCATTGTCAACCGGTTTCAGAATTTTCTTAACCACAACGACATAAGACGGCCGTGGCGCACCAAAAAAAGCTGGATTTTTACCGTTGATCGCGGTCCAGTTGTCCCCGGAAAAGGGATGCTCTGCCCTGACCCCGATGGTACCGATTGTTATCGGCAATAATGGTAGACGGAATAATGGGCATGCCACCTCATGTACCGATAGGTATCGGTAGAAGCAGGGGTCAGAGCAAGCCAGGGGCCGATTGTCATCACGGACTGGGCGGCCTCCTGCCGCTGCCGGGACTTAGGCAACAGTGCTTCAATCTTGACTTGACACTTCAGCACGACGTATACCGATTGTTATCGGCATAGATTGATGCAATAAACGGAAACAGTTCCATGGAAACTATTGATATTCCCAATCCGGACTGGACCATTATCCGCCAGGCACTCTCCCTGGCCCTGATGAAAACTACACCGATAACTATCGGGCGCGGCGCCGCCTTCATCGCGGAACACCCCGAATACCGGCCGATCTTTGATGACATCGCCCGCATGGCCGGCGAATCGGGGGCCGGCCGCCTTATTGCGGACGCCGGTTCTATCATCTTCGAGCCCCACCCCCTGGCGCCGGGTAAATTCCGCTATGAAACGGGGCACGTGTCCTCCGCGGTGGAGATCCTTCTTTTCCTCATGCCGGCCCTGTACCACTATGATTTCCGGTCGGTCCTTGACCTTGGCGGCGTCACCCACTCTCCCCTCTCCGTCCCCACGGCCTTTGTCAAGGAATCGCTCCTGGCCGCGCTGGAGAGGAGGGGCCTCTACGGGAGCCTCACCCTGCGCCGCTTCGGGTTCCACGGATCGGGGGGCGGAAACATGGAGTCGAGGATCTATCCGCGGGAAGCGCGAAACGTCCGGCTCTTCACCGTCGGCGGTCCCCCGGAGATCACCGGCGCCAGGATATTCATCTCACGCCTTGACACGGGGCTGGCGGAGCTCGAAAAGGGAATGATCGTTGAGAAAACGGGCATGGACGCGAAGAGCATCGCCATCATCGAGATCATGGAATCGGACGGACCCGGAAACGGAATCCAGGTCTTCGCTTCTCTGCACGGGATGCCGGTGGTGCTTTTCAGGGAGATGATGCTGTATGATTCAAGGGGAGAGCTTGCCTTCAGCGAGGAGGCCCTGCACGATGGGATTGACGGGCTCGCCGGCGAAACGCGCCGGCTCCTGGAGGGATCACTGCCGGAGCTGCTTGTCCGGGAGCTTATACCCTACTGCGCACTGACGGGTTCGGAAACGCCTCCCGCCGGCGCATCGGCGGGAATTTCCATGACGCGGGAACTCTGCGAAACGATGCTCTGACCCGGCGGGCCCTGCCGGTCAGGCGTTCGCTTCCTTGTCCATCTTCTCAATCTTGTCGAGGAGGGCGGCCTCGTCGCTCACGAACTTGAAGAAGTTATGGAGCCCGGCCACTTTCACCAGGGTCATTATCTTTTCGTTCACGTTCATGAAAAAGGTGTTGACCTTCTTCGACGACAGGTCACGGACCATCTGGACTATGACCGACAGCGCCGCGCTGTTCATGTGCTTGACGCCTTCAAGATTAATATACAGATCCTTGTCCTTGCCGGACACGGCCTTTTTTACGAACTTCACGATGTCCTTGGACGCGTCGGGCGAAATATCGCCGGAGATATCGATGATATCATGGCCCTTGATCGTGCGCTTCGACAGCTTCAACTTATCACTCATAGCCACCACTGTTGCTTGAAAAAGTAATTTCTTTAATATCCTTGCCCCGGTAAAGGGCAATCCTGATCGCCTTTGATTTCTGGTACAGGTTCTGTAATTGCTTTTCTATGTCAACCTTTTCTTTCACATCCGCGCCGGCAAGGCGTTTTTTTAGCTCGCCGATTTCCCGGTCTATCGGGACGGTCTGGATGGCGCGGATCCCCGAACCGCCCTCAACGATGTTGATCGTGTACACGGGGATGAGCTCAAACCTGCTCGACGGCCTGTTGCCCCGTCCATTGCCGCTGAGGAAGCAGCGGACGATCACGGAGTCGCGCGTGGTAATGGGGGCGCCGTCGAAAAAAGCCTCGGCCTTCGTGCTCTGGTTCGATATGAAGTTCCCCAGGCTGTAGAAGATATAGCACTCCCTGCCGTCGGCGGCAACGACCTTCTCCATGGGCTGCAGGAGATGGGGATGGTGCGCGACGACGAGGTCCACGCCGTTTTCGACGCACTTCCTGTACACCTCGACGTCCCGCGGGCTCGGCACCGTGTCATACTCGATGCCGGCATGGGACACCATGACCAGGTAGTCGCATTTCCTGCGCAGCTCCTCGATATCCTTCTTTACGTCTTCAAGGTCGTAGAGCCAGTTAAGGCGGTAGCCCGCCGTCTTTTTCTGCCGCGGAAAATTGAGGTAGCCGGCATAGCCGATGAAGCCGATGCGGATGCCGCGCACGGTCTTGACGATGCCGGCGCGGGCGCTCTCTTCGGTGGGGGCCACGCCGATGCAGTCCATGCCGTACCGGCTCAGATACCGCAGCGTGCTCGGTACAGCCTGCTCACCCTGGTCCAGGAGGTGATTGTTGGCTATGGTCACCATGGTGAATCCGGCCCATTTCATCGCCGCGATCCCGTCCGGAGGGCAGTTGAAGTACCGGGGCCTGCTCTGGAACGGCGGCGACACGGGGAACTCCATGTTGCCCACCACGATATCAGACTGCTGCAGCACCGGGCGTATCTTCTCGTACAGGAAATTGAACCCGTTATTGTTCTTCGAAGTCTTCGAGTCCTTGTCGATGATAGCGTGGGCGCTCGCCGACGATTTTACCGGAATATGCATGATGATATCCCCGGTGAAGGAAATACTCACCTCACCGGTGTCGGAACAGCCGGTGGCGGGCAACGCCATGACGGCCGCAAGCGCCATTATCAGGAAACGGTTCACAGTCATATCTAACATACCGGTATATTCAAATTGTAACAATCAAAATGACAATGGAATATATGTCAATATTTTTATCAGAAGCCGGCCGTCGTCCCCGTAAAACATCCCCCCTGGAAACCGGTCCTTTAATACTTGACAGCAGGCGCCGGGTGCTGTTTTAACTTCCTCAATGAATGACCGGCCAGAACATCCGATCGGCGTATTTGACTCCGGGTACGGCGGCCTGACGATATTGAAGGAATTCGTCAGGAAGCTGCCGGGCTATGATTTCGCATACCTGGGGGACAACGCCCGCAATCCCTACGGCTCGCGGTCCTTCGAGACGGTGCATGCCTATACCCTGGAAGCGGTGAAAAAACTCTTCCGGATGGGATGCCCCCTGGTCATCATCGCCTGCAATACCGCATCTGCTCGGGCCCTCCGCACCATCCAGCAGAAGGACCTCCCGGCGATCGGCCCTGACCGCCGCGTCCTGGGCGTCATCAGGCCGACGGCGGAAATTGTCGGCTCGGTGACCAGGACCGGGCACGTGGGCATCCTGGGAACCATGGGGACCGTCACCTCCCGGTCGTATCTCCTGGAGATCCAGAAGTTCTTCCCCGACATCGCCGTAACGCAGGAGGCGTGCCCCATGTGGGTCCCGCTGGTGGAAAACAACGAACTGTCCGGGCCCGGCACCGATTATTTCGTGCAGAAGAACATGAACCGCCTCATGTCAGCGGACCCGGCCATAGACGCCATCATCCTCGGCTGCACCCACTACCCGCTCCTGATCGACGCCATCCGCAGGCACACGCCGCCAGGCGTTACGGTCATACCCCAGGACAAGATCGTGGCCGACAGCCTCATCGATTACCTGGGGAGGCATCCCGACATGGACCGTCGTTGTTCCCGCAGCGGTTCGGTCGTTTTCCATACGACTGATTCCACGGAACTCTTCGACGAACTGGGCACGATTTTCTTCGGGGAACCGGTCCGCTCGGGGCGCATCACCCTCTGACGGCGGTTCCCGGCGCGCTACATTCTCAAAACACTCACGACGAAATACGCGCCAGCAATCAGGGTGAAGGGGAACGTGATGAAAAAGGTGGCGACTTCCTGGAAGTTGACGATGCTGGTATTGTATATCTTCTTGCCGAAGTGGGAGAAATGGTAATTGTTCGGGTCGCGAAGGCGCTTGATGATCACTATCACGATGCGCACCTTGATGGTCATCATATACATGAAGATGAGCCCCGCCTCGAGGACATAGATCACATCGAGCCTGATGCCGCGCAGCACTTTAGAGTCCGTCATGACTATGCTCGCCAGGGCGATGCTGAAGAGCATGTTGGTGACGGCGGTGATCATGAAAAACCTGAAGTAGTCCATCTTCTTGGTGGAAAGATAACCGATCAGGCAATAGATATGGATGAATAGCGATGTCTGGACGGCTATAAACAGCGCGATGAGAATGATGAACTTCATGTTACAAGATTATAAAAAACTGATTTCACGTCAAGAAATTATGCTGCGAAAACCGTCCCGGCAGTAGGATAATTATTCAAGGGGTCAGAAACAAGGCGGCCGAGGGCGTATCCTTTTAATTGCAAAATGCCGATTCTGTATAGAAATTATGTTCTATCGCGCGGCACCGTTCAGAATTCGAAACCCAGCTCGTCCTCGATGAACTTGATCGCGAAGTAACCCACCATGAGCTGTTTGATTTCATCGAAGGGAACGACAGGCATGTGCTTGCGTATGCTGATTCCGTTCACGATCTGGCGCTTGATGACCGCGATATCGGCGTCCTGAAAATTATCAAGCTCCCTGATTTTTGCCACGATCTCGTCCCGGTGATCATGGACGAATGTCCGATACTGAATGTCATTCATACTTCATTAGACCAGGGCCGCATAGTACAGGGTACGGATTTTTTCCGGCCAATCAATCACTACAAGAGATCGGGAAAATTCATGCCATTTTTAAGCGTTATATTCGGTTTCATTTCCTTCCAGAACCAAAACGAGCCGTCATTTCGAATCCCGAAGGGGTGGTAAATCTTTCGTATTCCAGCATACCATAGGATTTCTCAGTCGCCTCGCTCCTTCGAAATGACCGGCTGTATCATAGGTAATATATCCATGATCTTTTTCTTGAAACCCCACACGGCATGGGGATGAAGGAGGTTTCTCAATAATTATGTATTGACATCCCACATTACACGGTTACCACTGAAAAAATATTAAAAGCGGCTCCACCTGGCACGATTTTTATCATGAAAACGATACGGCTCAAAGATCACAAGGAGAAGGCCGTTCTCAGACGGCACCCGTGGGTCTTTTCCGGCGCCATCGGCCACATTGATCCCGGCATCGAGGACGGAGAAATCATCTCGGTGCGCGACTTCAGGGGGGCGCGCCTTGGCTGCGGCTATTACAACAGCAGGACGCAGATCGCTGTGCGGATGCTCTCCTTTGGAGACTGGGAGATCGCCGATACCTATCTGCGGGAGCTGGTGTGTGCTGCGGCGGCCCGGCGCGCCGGGAACCCTCTCCTCGGGGACACCGATTCGTACCGCCTCATCTTTTCAGAGGGGGACTTCCTTCCCGGCCTGATCGTCGACAGCTACGCCGGGCACCTGGTGCTGCAGTGCCTCACCCTGGGCATGGAAAGGCTCAAAAAAACCATGGTCACGATCCTGCAGGAAGAGCTGAACCCGGCCAGCATCTACGAGCGGAGCGACCACGAGGGCCGCGCCCTCGAGGGCCTGCCACCCGCACAGGGACAGCTCCTCGGCGAAACGCCGGCGGAGATCGTGATGAACGAAGCGGGCATGTCTTTCTACGTCAATGTCGGCGCCGGCCAGAAGACCGGCTTCTTCCTCGACCAGCGGGACAACCGGGCCCTGGTCCGGGGACTGGCCCGGGGCAGGAGGGTGCTGAACCTCTTCAGCTACACCGGCGGCTTCAGCGTCGCCGCAGCCTTGGGCGGCGCGGCATCGATCGTATCGGTTGACTCCTCCGCCGACGCCCTGGAACTCGCAAAAAAAAACATGGAGCTGAACCGCGTGACCGCGCCGTGCGGCTTCGTCCGGGCGGACATCTTCCCGTACCTCCGCGACGGGGCGATAGACGCGGACCTGGTCATCCTCGATCCGCCGGCCCTGGCCAAGAACAGGGCCTCGGTGGACCGGGCCTGCCGCGGCTACAAGGACCTCCACCTTCAGCTCGCCCGGCGCTGCCCGGCCGGAACGACGGTCCTTACCTGCTCCTGCTCCCGCTTCATCGGCATGGACCTGTTCCAGATGGTGGTCTTCGAGGCCTTCGCCGACGCAGGCCGCAAGGCTTCGATCATCGGCAGGCACGGACAGCCCTGCGACCACCCCGTGAGCATATTCTGCCCGGAGACCGAGTACCTGAAGGCGATGCTGCTGCAGGTGGAATGATAAAATAGAATGATTGAGAAACGACGTGGGGGGAGTAAATGAAAAAGACCATCACCATCATTCACCGCATCCTATTGCTTCCCCTGGCTCTATCCTGCGGCGCCGGCCCGATACATGAAAAGCGCGCCGCCCTTTTGCTGTCACTGCCGGACCAGACAGAAACGGGCGAGCCTTCAGCTCCCCCTTCCCTGCCGCCGCCGGTCACGGCCCTGAAGGGATGGGAGCTCGACGGAAGCAACACAGGCCTGACGGGGGCCGGAATTGACCGGACCACCCTGCCGCTGTACGAGCCGCCGGCGGCCGAGGTCCAGTACGGCACATGGTTCGTTCCCGCAGGCACCGTCATGACCGGACAGCGCGTCGAGATGGGCGGTATCGACCTTTCCGCCGGGAATATCACCTTCGAGCGCTGCTGGTTCCGCCCGACATCGATCGGCCGGGGAATGCCCCTCGTGCGCGGGGGGGGAGCTGTGCAGAACACCATCCGCAGCTGCGATATAGACGGCAGCGCCATACCCCTGAACGCCGACGGCACCAATCCGGCCTGCGGCAGCATCGCCGTCAGTTGCTCGAATATCAGGGTCCTGCTCTGCAACATAACCGCCCTGGCCAGCGGCGTGGCTTTTTTCGGGGAGGAGCCGGTCACCCTGGAAGGCACCTACATCCACGATCTCGTGCAGGGGGAATGGTTCCCGGGAAGCGGCCAGTCCCACCAGGACGGGTTCACCATACGGGACTACGCCGGTCCCCTGGCCCTGATCAGGAACAGCCATATCCTTACCAACCCCGCGTCACACATAGCCACGGGGGCTTTCTTTTTACAAGGGACCTGGGATGACTGTTTCATGGACAACATTTACGTCACCGGGAATCTCCTGGCAGGCTACGGCTACAACCTGGCCGTCGACAGGGACAATGGCGGCTACGGCAGACACCTCTGGGCGGTCGATAACCGCTTTGACCCCTACTCGGGATGGCTCGCCTCTGTCGGCCTTGGCCCGGGCTGGGCGCTGTGGCGGGACAATTGCCTCAATGATACGGGGCAGGCCGACAACCGGGGGACCGCGGTGGCCGAACCCATGACACAGGCCAACCCGTTCTTAAGGGCGCCGGGTGACCTGCGGGCCGCCGCGGAATCGGCAACGGCCATACGTCTCACCTGGAAGGACCTCACGAGGCAGGAAATCGGCTACCGGGTCATGCGCTCCCCGGACGGGGCAGCCTTTACCACGATCACCATAACCGGCCCGAACGCGGCTTCTTACACGGACACCGGTCTTACGGCAGGCGCAACCTATTACTACCGCGTTGCCGCGGTCAACAGCTGCGGGATGTCGGAGTTTTCCGGCATTGCCGTCGCTTCGACGGCAGGGCCGTGAGCAGGTACCCCGGTTTTAACCAGCATGATTATCAACTATTTAATGTCGAAATAATGTATCTTGAAGAATTACCGCTTCCAAAGGGTGTGACGGAATATTCGGCGGGAACGTCCGAGCAATAGATACTGTACCAGATGGGATTGCCGCGGTGGGGCGCCCACAGTCCCTTGAGTATCAGTCAAACAGGTAATCGTCATACAATATCCCCTTCCCGTCCATCCTGTCAACCGCCCATGGCAGCATCGTTCCCGCAAGAAAATCGCAGGGCCTGCGGATGCTGATAACGCTGCCGGGACTGGTGAACTCCCTGATCTTTCCGATGATGTTTTCACACTGACGTCTGGTCAGGTTTGACCCGGGTACGTCAATTTCGATTATCCACGCATTTCTGGCATGTACGTATGATTTAGACGCCACATAGTACCTGGGCATGACAAAATCATACATTTCAGGACTGAATTTTGAAGCCATTTTCCCCCCGAAGGCAGCGACCTGCAACAACCATCATCAAGCAAAACATTCTTTATTTTTTATTGCCAATCAAAAAGAATCCGAATTAACAATGACCACGAAAAACACAGCATAGCGTTTTTTTTTACCTGCACTTCCCGCGATCTGTTCGGATTTATGTCATATTAACACAGGCAGAAAACGAAGTAAAGGATTATTTTATATTTCATCTCAACGCGTGCGACCCTTGTCATGGCTGTGCGGCTTATCATGGGAGTGGATATGACCGTCGTGGCTATGGGTATGGCCGTCGTGTGAATGTGTTAGCTGATGGTCATGGAAAAAGTAGTGCGAATGGAGATGCGAGTGCACCCTGTTCCCGTGGCGGTGCCTGTGCTCATGGACCAGGTTCACCCTGACCAGAAGGTCCTGGTCTTTGAGGATTTCGTCTACGGTACCGGTCTTCTCGATGCGGTGCTCCTCGCTGATGACGGCCACCTTCGGCTGGAGGTGGTCCACCAGCTCCAGGTCGTGGGTGGCGATAACTATCGTCTTGCCCGACTCGGACAGGGAAATGATCAGGTCGGTGAGAAAGGACTCGGTCTTGGGGTCGAGGCCGCTGGCGGGCTCGTCCAGGAGGAGCACCTCGGGGTTCATGGCCAGGGACGAGCCGATGGCGACCCGCTTCTTTTCTCCGCCGGAGAGCATGTGGGTGGGCCTGTTTTTTAAATATTCGATGTTCAGCATCTCCATGGTCTCCGACGCCCTCCGGAGCACCTCATCTTTCGGCAGCCCCAGCTGCTGGGGCCCGAACACCAGCTCGTCGAAAACCGTGGGGCAGAAGAGCTGCACGTCGGAATTCTGGAACACCATCCCCACCCGCTCGCGGAAAAAGCGCTGGTACGATCGGTCGCGGAGCCCTTTTTCCGTGACCTCTTCCCCGCGGAAACGCACCGTGCCGGATTGGGGATGGATGAGGCCGTTCATGATCTGGAGGAGAGTGGACTTGCCGCTGCCGTTGGCGCCGATAATGGCGATCATGTCGCCCTCTTCCACCGAGAGGCTCACGTCGCACAGGGCCGGCACGATATCGTAAAAGCTGTAGGACACCTGTTCTAGCTGGATGATGTTCATATATAATAATCCTATCTTACCTTTTGTGACCTCACCCGCGCCCCGCGCACCCTCTCCCATTAAGCTTGGGAAAAAGGAGAGGGTTTCCTTGAAAACCGAATTTTCCTAAATCCTCCCCCTCTCCCCGTTGGAGAGGGGGACCGAGGGGGTGAGGTCATATTACCATCACGGCCGCCCCGGCAGCCGCCAGGAGAAATCCCGCAATGACGTCCCGCGCGGAAAAGACCCTGAAGCTGTAAAACTCGATGTCACCGGTAAAGCCGCGGCTCACCATGGCGCGGTACGTCTCCTCGTAGCGCATCTGGGACTTCTTGAATATAAAAAATATCCTCCCCGCTATCAGCTCCCGTATCGTCCCGCTGTCAATACTGCCGACAAGGCGGCTCTTCATGGCCAGGTACATGTCTTCAACTGTTTTGGAGAAAATAAATATATACTTGTACGTCAGGATGATGATCATGAGAAAAGTGTCGGGAATCCGGAAAACCTTGAGGGCCCTTATGATCTCGAAAAAGGGCGTGGTATGAATGATAAGGAGCGAAATCCCGATGGAATTTGTCACCCGCAGGGTCAGCATGGCCACGCCAAAGGCGCCCTCCCGGGTTATGCCGATCTCTTTCGGTATGTGATAAATCCAGAACTGATAGGACCGCTCCAGTGTCGCCACCGGTAGGATTATCTCGCCGCGGGTGATCACGTTAAAAGCGGACGGCAGTGCGACGAGGAACCCGAAGAAGAAGGCAAAGCCGATGATGCGCTTGTACATGTAAAAAATATTCAACCGGGAAAACGCAATCAATATAAAAATGAATGCCGATATGGCCAGCTCCGCGTACACGCTCCGAAGGAGGCTGACGATAACGATAAAGTAAATCATGAAAACGACTTTCACCCGAGGGTCGAGCTTCTGGAAGAGGCCGTTTTTTCCCGCCGTTTCCCAGTACACATAGCTCGACTTGATGATGTCGGCTATTGATGCTATCGATTTATCAATAAAAGTCAATGCAATTCACTCTGATGCATTTCAGGCTTGAAATAAAAATACGGGGTTTCCCTGTATTGAAGGAAAACCCCGTTTTATAGAAATAACTCAAATTATAAGAGTTGGATATGCCTGTCACTCACTTTTTTTTACCAGCAATTTTGATATGCCGAACAGGATAAGGATGCAGAGCACTATGCCGATGGCGCCTGACAGTATGTACGACAACGCCTGTGTGGTAAAAGGTGACTTGTCGTCGCCCAGGTTGTAATCCGGTATGGGCGCCTTCCACAGGTCGGCCGCCTCTTTCATTTTCGCCGGCACGAAACCGACCAGTTTTTCGATGGTTTCGGTTGACCATTCTCCCCAGGCGTCCTCGGCCTTGAATTTCGCCGGGAGGTAGATGCCGATGGGAGACACAATGGCCAGCACAACCAGTGCAACGAGAATTTTTTTCTGGAATGAAGTCATTTGCCTACCTCCTTCATGGCATAAATGTTATCCGGGTCCCCCTTGAGGAAAAAGGCGAGCACCAGCATCGTTATCAGGCCCTCGACAATACTGAAGAGGATCAGGTGCTCTATGGCCATGGCCGGCACCGCGACCTCGAGGCCGTAGGGCGCGTAGAGAGGCTTTCCATCCGCGGAAGCGATGAGAGGCTGTATGCCGAACTCAACGGCGGTCACCAAGGCGGCAATAGCAAGACCGATGTATCCTGAAAGAAACGCGGCCAGGTACACGCGCCATCCGCCGGAAGCCTTGCCGCGCACCAGTTTGAAAACTATTATAGATACGAAGGGCATCACCACGGCCATGTTGAAACAGTTGGCGCCGATGGCGGTGATGCCGCCGTCGCCGAAGAGAAAGGCCTGTATGATTAGGGCCACGGAAATAGCCACCATCGCGACCCAGGGGCCCAGTACAATCGCCACGATGGAGGCGCCTACGGCGTGGCCCGTGGTGCCGCCGGGAATCGGGACGTTGAACATCATGATAAGAAACGAAAATGCCGCCGCCATCCCGAGGTAGGGGATGTTCTTTGTTGAAACTGTCTGCCGCACCTTGCGCAGTGCCGCCGCGATGAAACCGCCAAAGGCCACATAGAGCGGAACATAGGTTTGCGGGCTTAGATATCCGTCAGGTATATGCATGATTATTTTCCTCCTTTCTTTTCAGTTTTTTCTTTATCATCGCCGCCCTTGTCGCCGGCCCCGGCGAATCCGAAACGGACAGTGGCGCCTGCCAGCACGGAATAGTCCGGGCCGGGAGATTCCCATCCCTTGCCCTGGACGCTGTATTTAAATCCGAGGTCAAGGTCGCAGTCTGGTGTGGGTGAGACAATAACGCCGGCCAACAAAAAGACGTCCTGGATGTTTGAGCGTTTGTCGCGGTTGCGTTCAAAACCCGCGTTGGCAACGAAGCGGAGGTAATCCTTGACGGCCCAGATTTCGAAGGCCAACGACGCATGCCAGATGTCCTCCCGCTCGTTTGCCCTGTTCTGGTTCCTTATATATCCGAGGTTCAGGTGCATAACCACCGGATTAAAATCCAGCGTGGTTATGAAGTAGCCGTACGCTCCGAACTTGCCGGCCCCCAGGCCCTTGTCCTCGTCGCCGGTCGGGATAATGGCGCCGGGTTTAATGGCCAGGGTAAGGGCCTTGTATTCGAAGAATTTCCACTTGAATTCTATGTTGACATCGGAAAGGCCGGTCACCGTCTCGCTTTCCCTGAAGGCAAAACCCGCGAAGGGACCGGTATAAAAAAGGTGCTTCTCCCGTGAGTGCGAATGCTGGTAAGGGATCCCGATAGAAATATCAAGGGGATCGATAATGCCGTAGGTAATGCCGATGCCGGCGACATTAGTGTCATCCTTAACCGAAACCCTGCCAAAGGTTGACTGCCCCTCCCAGTAACTCTCCACGATTTCCTTCGGATCCCGCACTGTTTCTACATATTTATCGTTCTCATAGGCATAATTGAATTCCACCTCGAACATGCCTTTTCCCTGTGTGCCCGTGTCATCCGTTATGAGGGGATGAAGGGCAAAGGCCGGTATTGTTAGAGCGACAAGGGCGACGATGAGCCAGAGCCTTGCGGCCAGCCCGATGCCGGAACTGCAAAATCGATTCATGATAAAACCTCCAAGATATACAATACTATTATTAATATATATTTATTCATCATGTGTTATTTTTATACTATTGGTGTTACTGTCAAGACAAATTTACCGCGTATTCCCTGATATCCCACTGGACGCAAACCTACATACGGCCATCAATCCAGCATGGTGTGGATATCCATCTTTCCAGTATAATGTGCCCGCATTTCGCCATCCTCGGCGATATAGGTCCGTATGAGCATATTGAAACGGCCGCCGCTCCCTTTTTCACTGGCGGCATCGTAGACGAACTTCCCGGCACGCCGGGATGAAACCAGGCCGCAATTCTTAAGAATTTTTAACATAGTAGAGATATGGGCTTGTCTTAACTTCATAATCGCCGTAATCTCGCTAACCTTTAACTCATTCACCAGAAGAAGAATAAGAATACGAGCATCTTCGCCGAGTGCTTTAAAAAGCTGTGCGGATTTCATAGCTTATTGCACATAGTTATTTATTTGTATGTAATAATTTGCACAAGCACCATCGCCTGTCGTGAAATTATTACTACTCGAACAGCAAAATGATTTATAATTTTTGATTATCATACAAATCAGTATTATATTATATTCATAATTACCGGCATGGAGGTTATTACCAATGCAAGGAAATCACGACCATACCCATGGTCATGCCCATGACCATGAGCATCTCCACAGTCACCAGCACCAGCATGGTGACAAAACTCATGAACATGAGCATAAGCACGTGCACAACCATGAGCATGAACACGCCCACGCTCATCCCCACGAGCACGGGAGCAATCAAAACCTTCATGACCATGAACACCCGGGAAACCATGGGGAACACGACCACCTTCACGCGGCCCATGAGAAAGAACCGCACAGTCATGAACATTGATTGATGTTTTTACGGTTCCGGCCTATCATCCATTGAACGGCGCTTTTCGATATTTCAGATGTTTTTTTCAACTGTAGTTTTTCCCGGATCTTTTTCTTGTACGCATTGACAGTATGAACACTGAGATTGAGATGCTGTGCTATTTCCTTTACGGACAAGCCGGTTCCGATAAGCCGGAATATTTCAAATTCCCTGTTGACCAGACCGTCAACCGGCAGTTGGGCCGATTTGCCCGAACCCCTGATAAAACATTCTATCATCTTCCCTGAAATGGAATTGCCAAGATAGTAATCTCCGTTTGACACGCAATTGATGGCATTGATTATTTCCTTCGTGGACACCTCTTTGGTGACATAGCCCGTAGCGCCTGCACTGATAGCCCGTTCCGCGATAAAAACCTCATCACGCACGGTAAACACCAGCACCTTTATCTCCGGGAAGCGCTTCCTCAATGTTCCGATCAGATCGATGCCGGCCATAAACCCCGGCAATTCAATGTCGATTATTACAAGGTCCGGAGTATCGCGATTGATCTTGTGTATCGCTTCATCCGCGCTGCCAACCTCGCCGATTACCTTCAGGTTTTCTTCCCTCTCAATGACATGTTTGAGCCCCCGGCGCAACAGCGGATGCCTGTCCACGATGAGAACCTTGCTGATCCCCGACGTTGAATTCTGGTGATCCGGCTTAACGCCAGAATGCTGAATGGTTTTCTCCTGAATCATGTGGGCCGCCGCAAGGAATACATTTTCATTAGTGCTATTTTTGTCAATTTAATAACACTTTTAATATATTTTTATTTTATTAGTGCTATTTTTTTCGTTGAATTGCCAGCGCCTTTAAGTTACCGTGTCCATGGCTTGCATAACAGATAAAGTCAGGGCGTGAGAAAATAGTGTATACAGGCAACTGGGCCGAAAAGATCGGGATCTTCGGCGGGACCTTCGATCCGATCCATCATGGCCACCTCATCTGCGCCGAGGCGATACGGACCGAGTTCGATCTCGATAAAATAGTGTTCATACCATGCAAGTCCACCGCTACAAAAGAGACGGGGTCCATAGCACCAGCTGAGGACCGTTACGTCATGACGAAGCTTGCCGTCATGAGAAGGAGACACTTTGAGGTATCCCGGATTGAACTGGACCGCCCGGGGCCATCCTATACCGCAACAACGGCCATGCAACTGCACGAATTATACCCGGAGAGCGCCTTGCATCTCATAATCGGCATGGATGCATTTGCCGGCATCAAGAACTGGCGCGAATCGGAGAAGCTGATGGACCTCGTGTCTCTCATCGTCATGGGCCGGCCCGGCCACGGTCCCGCAACAACAGGCGGCCACTGTCCTTATAACGTCAGCTACGCCAAAAATCCCCTGATCAGCATCAGCTCAACGCATATCAGGGAAAGGCTCTATCATGGCAGGTCCATCAGCCATCTCGTGCCGGGGCCCGTTGTCGATTACATCCGCGGAAACGGCCTCTACCGGGGAACATGTCCCGCGGCCTCCACAATACATAATGACCGCCGGAGTGGACAATGAAGAACATATTAATCCTCGGCATCGGCAATATATTCCGTAAAGACGACGGCGCGGGCATCCACCTGGTGCGCCGCATTCTCGATTCGGGCATTGACATTCCCGGCAATGTTGAAATCGTCGATGGCGGCACGGCCTTCTATGACCTGGTGCCGATCATGTCGGGAAAAGACCATATCATTATCGCAGACGCTCTCAAGGTTGACGATAAACCCGGATCCATATACCGGTTTCCTCCTAAACACCTGAAATTCGCGACCGCGCAGGTCTGGTTTCCCGCTTTCAGTATTCAGGAACTTATTTTCCAGGTCAACCTTGCCGGTTATAACCCGACAGTGGAGATTATAGGAATTGTGCCGGAAGACTTCAATACGCTGGAGATCGGGTTGAGCGAACCGGTCAAACGATCGATGCCGGAAGCCATATCCGAAATACTGAAGGCTGTCAGGCAGTGACAACGCACAGCCCTGAAGTCTGGCCGCTCTGATATGGCATTTTCGTTGATGACGTACCGGAACCGCTAAACAGAGGCGCCCACCAACAGTCCTATCCGGACCCGGCCTTCCTCACATAGAGGGCCGTCATGACGCCGCCCCAGGCGAGAAGGAGAAACACGATCACCTTCTGTCCGAGCTTGACCAGGACCGGCGACGATGCCTTCCCGCCCATGTCCGCGTCGACCTTGACATGCTCCTCGAAGCCGTGGCCGGTGCCGTCGTCGAGACGCACCAGCCAGTCGCCCGCTTCTGACGGCACGAAGGCGAAGCGGCCGTTCTTGTCCGTGCGGCCGTTCTGGTACTCCGTCTCTTTTTTCCCGGGAGCGAACACCTTTACCGAGGCGTAGGATATGGGCTTCCCGTCATCATAGTAGGCCGTCACTACCATCGATTTTCCCTCCTCGATGGTCCTCGTGATGCCGTGGGCCAGGAGCGCAGCGGGGGCCAGTACAATGGCGGCGATAAATACCAGAACCCTTAATTGATGTATTACCATAATAACCTTCCTAATATATATTCTACTGATAGCAGTACGTATTATTGCATATACGCGGCGGGTTCATCAGCGAGTAGGCGACATGGATGTCGCCGTTTCCGCCGAGTCAACAGGATGTTATACGAGGCGGACGAGCGATGAACCCCCGCGTAAAATAAATGTTAATAGAGAATCATACTTAAAGAGCGACTACCCCCTTCACTGATTCAGCTCAAAGGTGATGGGAAGCTTGCAGATCATCTTCACCGGCTTGCCCCCCTTCCTCCCCGGCCGGAAGCGCATCCTCCTGACCACGGTCAGGGCTGCCTCATCGAACCCCAGACCTGCCGGCTCCGACACCACCTCGGCGCCGCGCAGTGACCCTCCCTCGTCAATACTCACCATGACGATCACGGTCTTCCGCCTGACAGAGGCTGACCGGGCCTCCCGGGGAAAATAGTCGTTCAGATCGAAATCGACTATCGGCTCCGGCATCCGGTCGGCGCTGAAGGAAAAATAATATCCCTCCTTATCGGTCCCCGTGCCGGACACCCGGTCCTCGCCGTCATCGACTGGGTCCCTGCCATGGTCCGAGCCGCCTTCCACCCATTCCTTTTTCTCCACCGGCGCGGGGTTCGAATCGCCGGAATCAAACCGCACCAGTTCCGGCGGGATATCCAGAAACTCGGCATCGACCGGTTCAGACTCGGTCTGCCCCAAGGTGAGGCCCTCCCAGGGGCGGGTGGCGATGAAATACGCGGCGTAGCAGCTCCCGTGGAGAAGAAGCGATACCGCGATGCAGAGCGTGAAGCGGTCGCGCGCCCTGATCCATCTTCTCATCATTCGTATCTTCTTTTTCATGTATTCCATTCCGCCATCGCGCCGCCCGGCGCTTACCGTTTCACCGACAGGGCGATCTTACCCACGCCCGCTTTCTTGATGATCCCCATGGTGCGGGCAATGGAGCGGTAGGCCAGGTTTTCGTCCGCGGACAGGGTGACACGCATGTTGGGACGGAACTTCACGTCCCGCGACAGCCTGGCGATGATCTCTTTTTCAGACGTTTCAATACCCTCAAGATACAGCTTTCCGTCACGCGCCAGCGCCACCTGAACCGTGCGCGCCACGTTGGGGTCGGCCGCGGCGGCCGCCGGCAGGCTGATGTTGACCGCGTCTTTTTTCAGGAAATTCGCCGTCACCATGAAGATGACCAGGAGCACCAGGAGGATGTCCACCATGGGGGTGATATTGATGTTGCCGATCTGGCTTCTATTGCCGTTTCCCGCGTGTGCCATGGGTCTGACTCCTACTTTTTCTTCTTCGCTGAGGCATGGGCGGCAAAGGCGCTCATTTCTTTGGATATGATCAACAGGTTTTTCATCACTTCCTGGATCCTGGCCATGAAGAAATTATTGAACATGACCACGGGCACGGCAATAAAGAGGCCCGCAGCCGTCGCCAGCAGAGCCGTGGAGATGCCGCGCATCACCACCTCCGCGCCGGTGTTCCCCAAGGTCCCCAGGCCGTGAAAGGCCTTGATGACGCCCAGGACTGTCCCCAGGAGGCCTATGAACGGCGCGTTGTTGCCCAGGGTGTTGAGGACCGGGAGGCGCTTCTCCAGCAGCGACTCCTCCTCGAGCATGCGTGAGGCCATGATCTCATCAAGCCCGGCTTTCCGTTCCTCTATCTTGAGAAGGCAATAGGCGGCGAACCGGGCATAGATCGAATCCTCGTCCGCGGATATGCTCCTGACCCTGTCGATATCGCATGACCGGATCCCGTCAATGACCATCCGGTAGATCCCTGCCGACTTTTTCCCCGCGTAGGGGCGCATGAGAAAATACCGGTCAAGGCACACGCCCAGGGCGATCACGCTCGCCGCGGCAAGAGTTATAAAAATAACGGTTTCCCCGTAGTCAACAAGAACCATCATAAGCGGTGTCTCTCCTTAATACTCCGATAGTTATCGGTATGATCACGGCATACCGTTCTTCCACCGCCCCGCGAAAAGCTCCGGGCGCCCCCAACCGGGCGCCGGTCCTTCCCGGCGGCCCGCCATGCATGGTCGCGCCCGTTCCCGGCCCAGGGCAAGGACACTATTATTCTCCATTTTTTCCTGTCAACGGTTTTTATCACGTTTTATTTTTTCGTGCTATTTTTCGCATACTTATTGACAAATTTTACTACGATCCCAATGTGTTACAAAAATATTAAATAGACTTGTTGCATAACTGCTTAAAAAATTAATATATTTTGCCTCCGCCTTCGGCGGCGGAGGCAAAATTAAATAATTATTAAGTTTTGCAACAAGTCTAATATGTTACTATTTCATTTAACAAGGAGGATTTCATGACTAAAACTGTTTGTCGTTTGCTGGTCCTCTCGCTTTGCATCGCGGTTCCGGCCACATCCCTGTACCCGCAGCAGGCGGCCCCGAAAAAGGACAAGCCGGCCGACAAGAAGCAGGCGGCCGAAGAACAGAAAAAAAATGGAGAAGAAGGGAACGATACCGATGCCGCGAAGAAAACCGGAGGCGGAGAAGTCACCCTCAAGGAAATCGTTGTCAAGGGCGAGCAGTTCCTGAAAAAATCGCCGTATACCATCAATGTCGTCAATTCGAATGACATTGAAAAACAGGGCATATCCCGCACGGCCGACATCATCAAGTCGGTGCCGGGCGTGAAAATGCATGAATACGACCAGGGCGGCGTCTCCAATGCCATTGCCATCCGCGGGTTCCAGTCCGGCGTCCATGGCGGCGACATGGGCGTCTACCTCGACGGCATACCCCTGAACGAGTATTACGGCCACGGCGGCGGATACGCCGACCCCAACATATTGATACCGATTGAGCTTGACAAGGTGCTGGTGTACAAGGGCCCTTCCTCGGCACTGTACGGCAATTTTTCCCGCGGCGGCACCATCGTGTATATGACGAAAAAAGGCGGCGATTATGTTGATGTTAACGCTAAATACGGGTCATGGAATACCGTGGACATCCAGAGCGCCCTGGGCAAAACGATCATTAGCGACAAGCTTACGAACAACACCGCCGTCCAGTTTTACCGTACCGACGGGTTCCAGGAAAACTCGAAACAGCTCTTCGGCAACGGATCCACCCGCTTTACCTATAGGCCCACCGGCGACCTTGAAATAACGCTCTCCCTCAGGGCCCACGGCGACGACTGGAATTCACCGGGATATTACTCAAGGACCCAGTGGGGCATGAAGAAATATGCCTATAAACAGCAGATGTTTAATCCTCTTTCCCTGCCGCTGGATATTAATGATGTGGCGCAGAACGACGGCGGCGAGCGGCGGCAATTCACCGAACGGCTCGATGTCAACTATTCCGCCGGTCAATATGTTAAAATCCTCGCCTGGGGTTTCGGCCTCCAGACGAACTGGACCAGGTTTTCCAAGTTCGGGTCCGGCAGCCAGGCCGAACAGGGCTACCGGGTCGGCAAATACGGGACCGGTATCAGCGCCAACCTTGATGTGCCGATCCACGGGGACATCAGGCTGAAAGGGGTTCTCGGTTATGAATTCTTCAGGGACGGCACGGTATACCGAAGATTTCAGACATTCAACAGGACAAGGGAGAACCTCACCCAGAAAAAATACACGACCTTCGATACTCATGCGTTCTTTCTTGAGACCGAATGGGGCCTGCACCAGTATTTCTGCCCCGTCATCGCCGTTCGGGCCGACCTGTTCACCGGCACATTCAAGAACGCGATGTATCTGCAGGATGCGCTCGGCACGGCCGATCCATTACAGCAAATCCTGATACTGGATGAACGGCACCAGACGATAAACCCCAGGGATTATACTTCGGTGAGCCCCAAGTTCGGGTTTATTTCAGAACTCGTCAGGGACGTGCTTCGCTTCAGGGCAAACGCCAGCAATGGCTTTGTGATGCCCCCCGACACGACAATTTTCCAGACATGGCAGCACCTGAAGCCCTCAAAAATCTGGCAGTACGAAGCCGGTCTCACCGCCACATACGAGAAGTACCTGTGGGTTGACGTGACGGGGTACATGATAGACGTCGCCAACGAAGCGAACGAATACCCAGCCGGTTCAAACATATACAGGAACATGGGCACGACCCGCCGCTGGGGGATAGAATCCACCGTAAAGGTCATGCCGGTGAAATACCTCGAACTGGACGGCACCTTTACCTGGATGGACAGCAAGGTGCGCGATATTCCATGGATCGGAACCGACCCGGCTACGTATTATATCAATGTCGGAAACCTGCTGACCAAAGGGAAGCCGCTACCCAACCTGCCTGAATACGAAGCTGGAGCTGAAATAATCTGGAGTTCTCCCATCGGCCTGGGCGGCGGCTTCGGTTGGACCTATGTGGGGCCGCAATACACGGATTCGTACGGCACCAGGACATGGTCGCAGGCCCTGACCCTGCGCTACCTGAGCAACATTAACTCCTGGGGACTGGATCCGGACCCGATTTACAAAGGATACAACCTGTTTGACCTGTACCTGAGCTACACCATGATGGCGAATAACACGCCCGTCACCTTCAGGTTTGACGCCAAAAACATTCTTAATGAGCATTACGCGGGCTATGCCGGAGGTTCCAGCGTATGGGCGCCCGGCGCACCACGGTCGTTCTATGGCTCGGTCAACATGAAGTTTTAACAAGATGAATCATATTAATCACCTTCCCCTTGTCGGGGGAAGGTTGGGATAGGGATGCTGATCATCATTTAGCATCCCTTACCCATCCCACCTCCAGTCAAGGGAAGGGAAAATCAACAACAAGGAGCTAATCCATGAAAATAAAAAACAGATTGTTAACCAGAACCGCGGCACTGCTCTTGGCCATTGTCATACCGGCCGCGACCAACGCCCATGATATGTGGTTTGAACTGAAAGATTTCAAGCTTTCGAAAGGATCATCCATGGAATGTTACTTCCCGTCAGACCACGTCTTTCCTTCATCAAACAAGGAATACGTCCCCGCGGAGAGGGTCGCCGCGAGTTATATCGTAGCGCCGTCCGGCGCCATGGTGCCCATAGTTGCAGCCGGGAATAACCTCTACCGGTCCGCACAAAAACTGTCCCTGCCGGGAACACACCTGGCAGTCACGGGGAAACAATGGACATACTGGGTCAAAACGACTGAAGGATATATCGAGGGGAAAAACAAGTCCCAGGTTAAAAATGCACTTCAGGGAATATACAGCGCAAAGTTCAGCAAGGCGGTTATCATAGTCGACAAACCCGGCGGGAACGTATTTTCGAAGATAGTTGGCCACGAACTCGAGATTATCCCTCTTAAAGATCCCGGAACTCTCGTTAAAGGAGATACCCTGCCGGTAAAGGTGCTCCTCCAGGGAAAGCCGGCAGAGATGGAGGTTAAAGCAACATATGATGGTTACTCGTCAAAAAGCAATGTCTTCGCCGAAAAGATAAAAACTGACCAGAAGGGGATGGGAGAAATAAAGATCAACAAAAAAGGGAAATGGCTAATACAGACATCTTGCACCGAGAAGGCAGCGGACAACAGGTTCTACGATGAAAAGATGTACGCAGCGACTCTGACATTTCAGATCCGTTAAGCCGATACCGCATACATATTCTCTTTTTTCGCCCCCGCTATCCGGTCGATGATCGGATAGCGGGGCTAATCTTTTTCTCACCGGCATACAAGATGTTTACAGCAGGATAATAATCCTCCATTAATGCCTATCCGGTTGTGGTACAGGTCAGCTTGCCATGGCGCACGTTCTTGATCGACAGGAGCTTGTCGGCAATGGCCTGGATCTGCTTCGTTTTGCCGCGCAGGATAAGAACCTCCAGGCAATTATGCTCGTCCAGATGGATATGGGTCGTCGATACGATAATACGGTGGTTATGGTGCTGGATCTCGTTCAGCTTATCCGAGAGCTCGCGCACGTCATGGCTGTAGATCAGAGTAAGGGTCCCGATGGATTCAGCGTTTTTATCGGTCAGCTCCTCCGATACCAGCCTGTCACGGATGAGGTCCCGTATCGCTTCAGAGCGGTTGACATATCCCTTTGATTCGATAAGTTCATCGAACCGCGTAAGCAGCTTCTCTTCAATAGACACACCGAAACGGATCAATGATTTCATATTATTTCCTGTAATAATAAAAAATGACGACCGGAGAAACAGGTCTGACACGTCCATGCATTATACCGGAAAGCGGTCCCGGTATCAAATCATTTTTAGTCTCCATATCAACAAAATATCGTGCGGATGCCGTCAAAATATACCCAGGCATGAGCCTGCGGCCGCCAATTTAACTCTTGATTTTTATCGGCCGTTCCTGCATAATAACCATATCACAGAGGTCACCGTATGAAATTAAGCCTACGCATGAAATTGTTTCTCGGTTTTATGACTCTTAATCTCACCGTCTCTCTCCTGTTCGGTTTTTTCATGTACAAGGCTTCCAGCGACCGGTTTTTCAGCACCTTCCGGGAGCACAAGCTCTCGATCGCGCGATTCATATCAACCGCAATTGACGGCGACGTTCACGAATCATTCACAACGAAAGAATCGGCACAGGGCCCGAAGTTCTGGCGCTATATCAAGATCATGAACACCACGTGGAAAAATGAAAAGGAAGTCCGGTATATATACACCCTGAATTACGATCGCAAACAGAATAAACTTTTTTACGCCCTTGACGCCAACATCCCCGAGCAGGACATCATGTGGTTCGAAACCCCGTCCTTTGCCTTTGATTATTTTTTCGATAAGGACGGCCGCATGACCGTGGAGTACAATTACACGTTCTACAAGGAAGATTTCGACATCAACACCGATATCGGAAAAGTAAGGATCTCCCTGCGTAACGGTAAGGATAAAAAACAGCTCCTTGTTCAGGGTCAGCCGGTATTCGAGGTGCTGACCATCGATCCCCTGTCGGCGAAATGCCCCGGGGGAATCTCGAAGCGCGACGACCGGGTAAAGACCGGTTCCATCACCGTCAACGGCACAAAGATGGAGTGCACCATAACCTACTCGGGAAAAGGAGAACCAAGCTCGTATCCCGGCAATGACTTCGTCGAGATGAAGAAAGTGATCGACCAGATGATCGGCATCATCAAGAGCAAAAAGGATTATGTTGACAAAGAAATCGTCCGCAACGCCTACGGCTCTTTCATAACGGCCTACTCTCCCATTGTAAATAGCAAGGGAGAGGGCATCGGTATCGTCTGTGTCGACATCAACTCCCGTGAAGTAATCGATTTCAGGCGGAGCATACTCCTGGTCGCCATCGCCATGGCGGCCATTACCTTCGTTATATCAACGTTGTTCACGATATACCTGTCACAGCACTTCACCCAGCCGCTGGCAAAGCTGATGACCGGTATCAACACCCTGGCATCGGGCGACATGACCACCATGGTGGACATCCGCAGCGGCGACGAGTTCAGCAGGCTCGCGGAAAGCTTCAACTCCATGGTGAGGAGTCTGCATAACTCATCAGAGGAGCAGAAGCGCCTCATCAACGAGATCTCCCAGCTGAATGAAAACCTCGAGCAGAGGGTCATAGACCGCACCCTCACCATCCAGGCGCAGTCGGAAGAGCTGAACCGTCAGATCATGATGGCGCGGCGCATCCAGATGTCGCTTCTGCCGGTGCGCCTGCCCGACATAAACGCGGTGACCCTGAGCTTCAAGTACCAGCCGATGATGGCGGTCGGGGGCGACTTCATCGACTTCTACTACAACAACCGCGAAATGATGCTCTTCATCTGCGACGTTTCCGGTCACGGCGTCCCCGCGGCGTTCCTCTCCGCCATGGTGAAGATGTCGCTGCCCGCCTGCTACAACGCGGGGCGCAACACCTCCCTCGCGATGGAAAAGCTCCACCAGTCGCTGCAGGGAAAGATGGGAGGGCATTTCATATCGGCCATCTTTTGCCATATCGATCTCGCGGCCGGCACCATGACCTCAACCAACGCCGGGCACCCGCCGATCATCATCATTCGGAAGGCCGGGGACGTCGAGTTCGTCGGATCCCAAGGCAGGATCATCAGCGAAAAACTGCCCCTGAACGCGATGAACGTCACGACGAAGCTCAACGAGGGCGATAAGATGATCCTCTATACCGACGGCATCACCGAGGCACGGAACCACGACCTCGTCATGTTCGGCGAGGACAACCTGGTGCGGTTCGTCCGCCAGCACCGGATGAGGCCCGCGACCGAGCTGTGCGAAGAAATCTACCGGATGGTCATCAACTACATCGGCACCACGTCCCCGGAATTCGAGGATGACATCACGCTCATGGTCTCGGAGTATAACGGCTGAGAAGCTCTTGCTCCATGACCACGGCAGAACGTAAAAAAGGGGCTCCCTTTTAACACCCCCCAGCCCCCCATAGGGGGGCTTTCTTGATCAGGAGCAGATGAAAAGTCCCCCTCCGGGGGATTTAGGGGGCTTTCAATTTCTGTGATTAGAACCGGGATTCGGCGAAATGACACTCCCGCGACTGGTCTATAGATTGTAGGCCAGTCCCAGCTGCGCGTAAAACTTATGTATGGGACCGCCCTTGTACCACGACTTGGCCGGGACTATGACATAAAAGAATCCCGACGTAAAGGTGAAGCCGCCGTGAGTCACAGTCATGGTGACCGAAGGAACGACATCGCTCACGCCTTTCTTCGGCGCAACGTGCTGGCGCCATATGGTATCATTGGAAAGATCAAAATCAACGCCATCAGGCGATGCCAGGTACCAGTTGTTGAAGCCGTAGGTGCGGCCGATGTAATAGCCGGCGGTCAGGGACGGCGTGACGGTGACGATATCCTTCACGACCTCGAAATCATGGCTGAAACCGAGCTGGACATAGTAATCCCCCGCCCTCTTGTAGCCGAGGTAATTGTCGTAATATACATTGATGACCGGGTTGATCCAGGGGACGCAGTCGAGGCCGACATTGACGCCGACGCTGAAATAGCTGGTGTCCCATTTTTTTACGTCATTAATCGATTCTATTCTCGGCCAGGCCATCTCGCGGGCATATTTTGAGTTATAGTACCAGTAATACCAGAAGTTCGCCCCCAGGGTGATGATGCCTTCGAAGGTATGGGAATATTCCGCGCCGAAATCCAGGCCCTGGTTGGCGTAGGCGTAAGCATTGACCTGCTTCTTTTTCTTGTGGATAGAACTCAGGGTCCAGTCGTCAAAATAATACTTGTTCGGCTTTTTCGTAAATCCGTTGAAGACCCAGCTTGAAGCCACTTCAGCGGCCACGGTAAACTTGAGGCCGGTGCCGAACGGCTCCCATGATACTGAAGGGTAGAAATACCCGTCACCGGCATAGAAGTCTATCCCGCGCCATATATATTTCGAATAATAGTTCATCGAAAAGCCGAGGCCGACGGAGCGTTCCTCTCCCTTGCTCTCCTTGGCAGCTTCCTTTTCTTTCGCTCCGGCCTGGGCGAAAACCTGAACCGTGATAAACATAAAAGCCATGGCCATCATTAATAATTTTTTCATAATCCACCTGTTCTAATGATAAATTTCCAATAAACAGCGCATCGCGGCCGAACTACCACCATAATCCAGCCGATCAATCCATGCAGGTTATAATGCATGATAAAAAATCCACTGTCAATAGTTTTTCTTTTTGCGAGGTATTAACAGCATGTTAAATCCTTCATTTCAAAGACGGCGCGTCACGGCAACATTTCATGGATTTTCCCGTGCAAACTTTTTTTCTTGCCCTCCCTTGACGGCGCGTTACCTTAGCCGGCAGAGAGATACCACGTTACAATGAATGATTTGCGGAAATACCTCGATCCCTCGGCAATAATCGATTGCGATCATCCTGATGTAGTCACGACCGCGAAGATGCTCGCGGCCGGATCCGGCGGCGACGGCTCTACCGCGCGGCGCTGTTTTGAATACGTCAGGGACAACATCTGTCACAGCTACGACTGCCGGATGAACCCGGTCACTCTGAAGGCTTCCGACGTACTCGCGCACCGCACGGGTTACTGTTACGCGAAAAGCCACCTCCTGGCGGCGCTTCTCCGGGCCAACGGCGTCCCCGCCGGCCTTTGCTACCAGCGCTTGTTCCTCGAGGAATTCGACGCTTACTGCCTCCATGGATTAAATGCGATATACCTGCCCGAGACCGGATGGTACCGGGTAGATGCCCGGGGCAACAAGGAAGGCGTCGAAGCCGGATTTTCCCCTCCGGAGGAACGGCTCGCTTACCGGGCCGATAAAAGAGGTGAGATGACCCTCCCGGGGATCTGGGCCGAGCCGCTTAAGGCCGTGATTGATGTCCTGTCCAAATTTGATAATTATCTTGACGTGCGGAAGAATCTGCCTGATATCGAACCAGGAATGATACCGACACCATAACAGGAACACGCATGCTCAACACCAGACTCTGTGAAATCTTCGGCATCAAATACCCGGTAATACTGGGCGGCATGGCATACGCCGGCGACCATCGTCTCGCGGCCGCAGTCAGCAATGCCGGCGGCCTCGGCGTCATCGGGTCCGGCAACCTCACGGTGGACGGCCTCGTGGCCGAGCTCGAGGCCTACCGTAAGATTTCGGACAGGCCGGTGGGCATCAACGTATTCATGAAGAGGGATGACACCACGGCAAAAGCGGAAGCGATATGCTCCATGGGAGTTGCGGCCCTCTTCACCGGGATAGGCAACCCGATGCCGGTGGTGCCCTTCGCGAAAAAGGCGGGGATACCGGTGATCCCCACCATCGCAGCGGTCAAGCACGCCTCCGCGGTTTTAGCCGCCGGCGCCGACCTGATCGTCGCCGAGGGACAGGAAGGGGGCGGCCATATCGGAACGATAAGCACCCTCCCCCTGGTAGCACAGGTGCGCAACGCGATCGGGACAAAGGCGCCCCTGATCGCCGCCGGCGGCATCGGAGACGGCACCCAGCTCGTTGCCTGCCTTGCCATGGGCGCCGTGGGGGTGATGATGGGAACGCGATTCCTCATCGCCGACGAGTGCCCCATCCATGATAATGTTAAAAAGCGGCTGCTCGAATGCGGGGCCGAGGACACCACCGTGACCGGACGCTTCACCGGGTTTCCCATGCGCTGCCTGCCTAACGAGTTCACCAGCACGTTCCGCAAGGAAGAGATTACGCGGGGGTACGAGATGCTCAATTTCGGCGCCGGGAAGATCAACGCGGGCCTCATGGAAGGCGATATCAATAATGGCTCCCTCCCCGCGGGTCAGGTTGTCGGGCAGATTACGAAACGACAGACAGCCGCGGACATCATGAACGAAATCATAACCGAGGCCGAATCCCTCACCCGCCGGATCATCGGCAACAAGGGATTCGACGGATGGTGCTGAGCTGCATCGTCCGTTTCATACATCCTTAAAGGAGAAACGATGTTGGATAAAAAAAAGCAGGAACTCATCTTCAAGGCTTATAAGAAGAAGAAAAAGATAAACCTCATCATAACGAGTGTGGTCTTTGCCACTGCTTTCTTCGCTCTCTGGTACTCGAACAATAAGGAACTCTTCTCCAACGAGACCTTGCGCTCAATCATTCCCTATGGCATATGCATTATCGCCATCGGGGGGCTGGTGGCATCATACTTCAACTGGAGATGCCCGGTATGCAAACAATCCCTGGGAAGAATAACGGCAATGAATCAGAATGTCTGCAGAAGATGCGGGACAAAGCTTCAATAAAGACGAAGGGCATAGAAGCAAGCTATTTCATTACCGGAACCACGATCTCTGTCTTTTCATAGGTGATCTTTTCAGGAACAGCACCATCCGGCACGATATATATCAGTCTTCTCGAAACGGTCTCTCCGGACGCCAGGCGGGGCTCAGGGTTGGCCCTGACCGTGGCCGGAATATTCATATCAATAATAAACGGCTTTACCTGTTTCACCCCTGTTGTCAGCATAATCCTATTCAGAAGAAAGACCTGTTCGGTTTTAAGGCTGTTCCGGATCCTGAGTGTGGCCCAGAGAAAGCGCCTGCCCTTGCGAGGCTCCCGGTAACCGCCCGCATTATTATACTGATCCGGCCCCAGCCTGAGGGCCTCAAGGGTCATCTGCCACCGGCTGTTCGATATAGCCAGGGGTTCCTTTATGAGGGCCGTTGAGCATCCCGCGCAGAGGAAGCATATCAATATAAATATGACGCCGGAACGAACGATAAGTTTCATTGTGGTTCTCCTATGGTAAATAACGAACCGTATTTTTTTTGAATAAAATTTTTTGCAGATTTTGGCAAATATGCGGCATGCTAGAAATATTTTTGTAGCGTTGGCGGGCATCCCCAGTAGAATCTCCAGCAGATTGTGTCCTCAACAATTTCTTTTACAACAACATAATGAATAAACCGATAGTTATCGGTAATATTGCAAGTTATCAATTGTTGCAAATATTTATCAACCGCATAGGCAAGAATTAACGAAACAGACATCTTCAGCAGCTTCCTCAGATCCAGAAAATACTCGTAATCATCCTCCCGCAGGCTCAAATGGAACGCGTGCCAATCACCGGGATTGCATTTTTTCTGGTATTTCACCATCCTGCCCACGGGGACGGTTTTCCATTTTTCATCCATAACTTTCTTTATCAGGATGATAATGATTTCAGAGCGGGACAGACCCTTTAATTGGGCCGCGAGAGTGATCTGTTTCAAAACACCGGCATGTATATTCATCGTCGTTTCCATTGCACTTGTCCCCCTTGCCATCAATGGATAAACGATCACAGGGGATTTTTCTGAAATCTTTTTCTATAATCTTCCCGACAATATTCTAATTGACAAAGCCGCTAGCATAATGCTTTTCTTTTCAATCTCATCTTATGCGAACAATAAGGATAAAAAGATGGCAGATCCCCAAATCACCGAAAAACCTGACCGGAAACCGGCAAAACCGAAAGGAATCATTTTCGCGATCGTCAGTGCTGCAGCCTTCATAGTTATCCCCGCCGCGGCAATCGCGGCCATTATAATAACCATTCTCCTCCAGCCGGACTTCTACACCGGTGTTTTGAAAGACGGCAAATTCATCACAGCCTTTGTCGAGGCCAAGAGCTGGCAGGTCGAGAAAGACATAACCGATGAGATAGAGCGTGACGTCCAGATCACGCAGTACACGAAGGAATACGAGGCGATCAAATCACAATACGAGCAGGCAAAGGAAGAGTATTCCCGCATCAGCCGCGATGATGAGATGGAAGCATTGAAAAAGCAGCGCGGCGAACTGAAAAGCCTGAAATGGAAAGATGTAAAAGACACTTTCCCTGACGAGAAAAGCTTTGAAAAAAACCGCGAGGAAGAACTTAAAAACATCAAGGAACGCATTACCGCCATCGAAGAATACCAGGACCAGAACAGTGACCGGATAAAAACGGCAAAGAAAACCATGAAAAAGGCCCTCGGCGAATATGAAGACGCCCTTTCCACGCTGGAAGATAAAAAAAAGGACGCCGAAAAGATCGCGGAGAAGCACCGGAACACCCTCACCGGAAAACTCTACGCCGACCTAGAGCGCATCGAGGGTCCTCTGACTAAAATTCTTAATGACAGGCTCATTGACAAGGCAGTCCGCTCCGAGATCGAAAAGGTCCTCAGGTTTCTCACCAGCTACGACAGCCAGATAGAGCAGCGGAACATCTACTACGCCCGGATCAGGGAAGGCGAAGGCCTCACCGGCAGGTCCCTCAGGGTCCGGTTCCCCGATATCGCCATAAGCCTCTGGGTCGAGGATGATTCCAAAGGCGCACCGAAACGGAAACATGTTCTGAGCCAGATGATGGTCGAAGAGCTCGACAGGATCGATTCCCTTGAAAACAAGGTACTCCTCAAGACCCTCTTCAGGCTCTCTGATACGAGCCTGGGAGAATATTTCACCGGGAAATACCTCAAGAAGCTGGGCCTGACCATTGACGGAGGCGTTATCCGCCTTGCCAACTTTACGCTCAAGGACGAAAAAGCGGAGATCGTTTCAGATGTCATGGAATACCTGTCATGGGGACAGTATGCCGTATACGGCGCAGCGGGGCTCCTGGTCCTTTTTGTCCTGTACCTGGTCTTCTCGACAGTGGAACGCGGACGGAAGCTGGCCATGCTGAAGCGGCTCTTCATCTACCCATCGCTCCTGGTCCTTCTCGCCTGCGGGGCCTTTGTCGTTGCATCGCGAAATATCTTCAGCTACTATCCGGACTTCATCCAGGACCTGTCCGTCCGGAGCTATGTTAAGCACCTGAGCTTCACCGCCGCATGGCACTTCATCATGCCGATGCTGATACTATTCGGCACGCTATTTGTGACGGGCCTCATCATCCGGAAGCTGCTGGCAGGCAAAGCTTCCCGTGCATAGCGCATGGTCGATATTTTTTTACCCGTTTCAATAAAATTCTTGCAAACATAACATTGTTATCTTTGAATTGGCCGTGTGCCTGAATGAAAGCCCATCCTTTCGGAAAACACAAGGAAAAGTTCCATGACTGATGATATATACCTGAAATTGGCCGAAATACTCGACTCCCTTCCCAACGGCTTCCCCCGAACCGAAAGCGGCGTGGAGATACAGCTCCTGAAAAAGATTTTCGCCCCCGATGAAGCTGAGCTCTTCTGCGACCTGAAGATGGCGAAGGAAACGGCCGCGGAAATCTCACGGCGCACCGGCAGGCCGCTCCAGGGACTTGATGAAAAACTTAACGACATGTGGTGGAAAGGCCAGATCGAATGCGACCCCACGGGGGACGAAAAGCGTTATAATCTTGTTCCCTGGGTCGTCGGGATATTCGAATTCCAGGTCAGGAACATGGACGAGGAGTTCGCCCGCCTCCACGTGGAGTACATCAAGACCGTCGGCCTCTTCTTCATGAAGAAAAAGCCCCAGGTCATGCAGGTGGTGCCCATCGAGAGGGAGGTCCCCGACCATAACGAGACCCTCCCCTTCGCCCAGGTGTCCGCCCTTCTGGAGCGGAGCCAATCCTTTGCCGTCAATGAATGCATCTGCAAGAAGCAGGCCGGCCTGATCGGCAGGGAATGTTCGAAACCGCGAGAGGTTTGCCTCCTCATAGCCGAGAAGCCGGGGTTTTACGACAACCACCCGATGGCCGGGAGGCTCATCACCCGGGAGGAGGCACTGTCCATTCTCGGCAGGGCCGAAGAGGCGGGCCTGGTCCACATGACCGCCAACATGCAGCAGGGGCAATGGTTTATCTGCAACTGCTGCGGCTGCTGCTGCAGCCAGCTCCTGGCGGCCAAGTTCGGATGGAAGGGCGCGGTCAACTCGCATTATTTCGCCAGGATCGACGCTTCCCTGTGCACAAACTGCGGCCTCTGCTCGGACACGCGCTGCCAGGTCAAGGCGATCGACGCCGGGGACGGGCACCGGGTCGTAAACGAGGAAAAATGCATCGGCTGCGGGCTCTGCGCTTCCACCTGCCCTGCCGGGGCCGTGACCCTCATCCATAAAAGCGCCGACCGTATCATACAGCCGCCCCGCGACGAGAAGGAATGGTACCGTATCAAAGCGCGGAACGAGAAGAAGGATATTTCCAGGTTCGAATAGCGAGGCTGGTTTTTTGAACGCCTCATGGGGTCCGCTTCTGCGCTTCCAGCTCCTCCATTAATCGCAGTTTATACAACTGGTAATCCATAGTCTTAAAAACTTCCTCATAAGCGGAACGTTCCGGAGCCTCATTCCATTTAGCTTCCGCATTTAGATGCATCGGATAAAGCGCCGCGGCCACAACCAGGACCAGCGAGGCAGTTCTATAAAAGACCTGCCTCCGGGAAGTCGCCGTGAGGAAGTTGTCATACACCGTTGCCAGGTTGCATGGAAGGTAGAACATCAGGAAAAGGATGGAAGAGAAGAACAGGGTGAGGACGATCTCGATAACGCCGGAAGCCTTCATTATGCCGAGAGGCATAAGGCGCCAGGTGACGGTAAAGGCGATGGTGCCGAAGATAAAAAGGCATAACTCGCCCAGGATACTCATGATCAAGGCATGGGGCCGCGGTCCCTCCGGAATTTTCGCGCTGAAGATGAAGTACGTGATGACCCCTTCCGCCGCCAGGTAGAAGATGAAAAGCAGGCGGAAAAGGTTCTCATTTTCATGCATCGTCAGGCCGAGGGCCCTGAAAGCGCTTATGGCGACCAGCAAAAAAACGGCCGCATGAAACAGGTAAATGACAAAACCTCCCTTGAGCCAGATGCGCCCGCCCGGTTTCCCCAGGCCCATCTTCAGCATTTTTTCACCGATGGATTTGAACTTCAGGTAGATGCCGGGTACCTCGCATAACAGCGCCACGATTAATATAAAGGCGATCCAATAGGTATGCCGCTTGTAGGTATAGGGCTGGTTCACATAATTCCTGAGTTCCGGCAGCAGCAGCGGTTCAAGGAAAAAAATATACAGGCAGAACAGCACATCAAAGGCAATGCTCCGCACGAACCCGAGATTGTCATAGTTGATGGCCATGCAATACAATAGGCATATGCCTATTGTTCGTCAAGCAACTTGTCTTTTTTTGTCCAGATGCCGTTCAGCCAGCCCTGGAACCAGTTCTGGAAATCCTTGTCCTCGACATAGTCGCCGAGAAGCTCCGGGGTTACCGGCATCTTCTCGATGATGACCCGTATTTCCTTTATCCTGCCGCAGATAAAGTGCCAGAAGCTCGTGTCGCCGTCCGGATATACGATGGTGACATTGAGGATGCTGCTCAGCTGCTCGCCCATGGTGGAAAGGACGAAGCCGATTCCTCCCGCCTTCGGCTTCAGGAGATGCTTGAAAGGAGATTTCTGCTGGTCATGCTTCTCCTTTGTGAAGCGGGTCCCTTCTACAAAGTTCATGATGGAAACCGGAATTCCCTTGAACTTCCGGCACGCTTTACGTGTAATCTCAATATCCTTGCCTTTTAAATGGGGATTCTTCTTTAAAAATGCCGGGGAATACCGTTTCATAAAGGGGTAATCCAGGGCCCACCAGGCGATGCCGAGAAAGGGAACCCAGACGAGCTCCTTCTTGAGGAAGAACTTCAGGAAGGGGATCTTCCTGTTGAAGACCCTCTGGAGCACGACGATGTCAACCCAGGTCTGGTGGTTCGATATGACCAGGTACCATTCATCCAGGGACAGGCCTTCGAGGCCCCGGATAACCCACTTCGCGCGCTGTGTCCATCCCAGGTTGATGTTGTTGATTGATATCCATGTCACCGCAATGCCATTAATTACAATGCCGCAGAGCTTTCTCCAGCCGCTGATCGGTATTATGAGTTTCAGGATAGCCACCGTCATGAGGGGGCCGAACAATATCAGGGTGTTGGCGTATAGGAGGAGCATGGAAAGCAGTCCCCTGAGATTGTATCCAATGGTGAGAAGGATGGATTCCTTTTGTTTCATATCATTCCCCTGCAGGTCAGTTGCGTAATTTTTCATATTCATAGGGATTGTCTACTCCATGGTTTTAAAAAAGATGGCGCAACATGGCATCTATCGGGAGTGATAATTCCGGGAGGATTATGTTACGTTTCAATAGACCGTCAATCTTTTATTACGGTTGCAAAAAAAGAAAAAAAGCCACTGGGTAAGTGGCTTTTTTTATAGGTCGCAGTGATTAAAACTATTTTCCGGAAAGTAATGAGGCTTTCAGGCTGTCCTGTACCGGCTTGGATCCAAGCCAGATGGCGAAAAGGGCCTTTTTCAGGTCAAGGCCGGCAATCGATCCCAGGTTCTGGACCTTTCCGGTTTCCTTGAATTTAAAGGTCGTGCTCAAACCGGCCGGCGTGTAGGTCATTGAAACAACATCGCCCTTGGTGAACTTGATCTTATTGAACTGGTCCATGAAGGCCTGTGTCTTCGGCGAAGCATATCCGGATGACGCGGATTTGGCAAATCCTTCTTTGACCGTTTCAACAAAACGCTCGCGGGTAACGAGCTTGCTGTCAAGCACCAGAACCATCGACATCGGCTCATTGGCCTCGATGATCGTTTTCCCGTCTTTTCCCTTGAGGGTGTCGGGCACATACAGTGTCAGGTAATACAGGGTGCCGAAGATCGACTTGGTCCTGACGCCGCTCCCGTTTTTCACCATTTTTTTGCCGCCTATCATGAAGTCAGCGGACATCCCCGGTACAGCCAATGATAATACGCATGCCGCGATAATGACAAGCAAACTTAACCGTTTCACTCTCATGTTCCTCCTTTTGTTAGATTGTAGATTTCGATAAATAAACAGGTGATTTTTCCTTTTGTCAATAGAATATTTGGAGTCCGGTGAAATATTTTATGCAAGGATATATTGCGGGCAAACAAGGCAAAACTTCTTGACAGTTGTGTCAGATATGACTACGTATCATCAGTCCCGCGGCCTATATCGGCAAAAACACTGTCCAGGAGTCGCAGCATGAAAAACCCGTTGCTCGTGCCCGAATTTCGCGAAATGCTCGCGACCAATGACCTCGACGAAATCAAGGAATTCTGCAACACCACGCCCCCGGCGGTCGTGGCGGATTTCCTCGGCGCGATGACCCCTGAAGAGAACAGGGAAATACTCCGTAACATACCCCCCGAACAGCGCGCAAACATCTACAGTTATTACGATATCGACGTCAAAATGGCCTTGCTGGACCTTTTCAGGGGCGAAGACCTGGTGGCCCTCATTGCCGGCATGCACGACGACAAGCGCGTGGAATTCTTAAGCGAGCTCCCCATCGGCAGGCAGAAGGAACTGCTCACCCTGTCCCGCCGTTCCCTGGACAAGGAGGCCATGCAGCTCACCGGCGAGTTGGAACAGCTGCTGAAAGCGGAGGTTCCGGTCGAGGAGGAGATGACGGCCGAAGAGATTGCCGTCGAGATACAGCCCCTCATCCAGGTTTACAAGCTCGTTGACGGCGCTATCCGCAAGATCGACCGCATCGAAAAGGAGTGCTGGATCAACATCGTCAACCCCTCCCGGGACGACCTCCCCCACCTGGCCCAGTATTTCAACGTCCCCTTCGACTTCATCACCGCTTCGCTGGACATCGACGAGACGGCGCGCATCGAAGTGGAGGGTCCGGCGACACTCGTCATCGTCAAGATCCCCTTCTTTGACGAGGAAAACCCGGACCTGATGTACGTGACCCTCCCCATCGGCGTCGTACTGGTGGGAGGCGTCCTCATCACCGTGTGTTCGCGGGACGAGGTGATCCTCCGCGACATCATCGAGGGGAAGGTGAAGAACATCACCACCGTTACGGGGGTCAAGTTCATCCTGCAGATCATCCTCCGGTCCCTGGTGCTCTATCTCCAGTACCTGAAGCAGATCAACAACGCGGCCAACATGATACAGAAGAAACTGGAGCAGGAATCGAAGAACAAACAGCTCATCAAGTTGATGAACCTCGAAAAGTGTCTTGTCTACTTCACCACGTCCCTCAAGACGAACGAGCTCATGCTGGAGCGCTTCCAGAAGCACAGCTTCGCGAGGATGGACACCGAGCTGGAGGACCTCTACGAGGACATCACGATCGAGACCCGCCAGGCCCTGGAGATGGCCAACGTGTACAGCGACATCCTGAGCGGCATGATGGACGCCTTCGCCTCGGTCATATCGAACAACCTGAACATCACCATAAAGTTCCTGACGTCCATGACCATCATCATCACCATCCCGGGGACCATAGCGGCCTTTTACGGCATGAACGTCAAGCTTCCCCTCCAGGAGCACCCCCTGGGGTTCATCTTCGTGGTAGCGGTGAGCCTTCTTCTCGCGGTGGTGGCGGTATTGCTGTTTATAAAGAAGAAGTGGCTGTAGGCGCAGGCGCGGTTTCACAACCGCGCCTGTACCCCCCCGCCCCCCAAGGGGACGCGAAAGAAATACATTTGCACCGTCAGGAGAACAAGGGCCCCGAAGGATTATTTAATACCGGAAGTACTATCGAGCTTGCAAGAAGCCCCTCGCATTTATTAGGCTTAGCAGCCCTTAAAAATCAGCAGTAATAACCGTAAAAAAAGTTCCATCGTCGTCCTTGTAAGACCCCGGCGATTGAACGCAGAGGGGATGAAAATGGACCTCGGCGCTATTTGGAGTGGCAGGCTGATAAATTATAGTCTGCTGTATATGACCCCGGTACAGGTCATTCTTGTCAGCTCCGGGTTTGCTCCCCACATGATAGGTGATGACCTCTTTCACTTCAGGGACCGTGACCGTGCCGGGCTTTGCCGTATCATCAAGCTTTGACTGGAGCTGGGTCCGCATGGTATTCCACCGTAACACGTTGTTGCCAGTATGATTGTCGAAGGAATCTATACCATCCAGCACAAATGAATTGACAGCTCCGATAGTATAATCCTGGGTGACCCAGTCTATGCCGGTTTTCATGGTCGATTCCCAGTTCCGCATGCCGCGGTGAGGGGCGGGATCGTATTCAAAAACCCGGGCCTCAATTGGATCGGCAAAAACTAAAAGATGGCCGGCGGCATATTGATATGGATCAGTCCCAGCCCCGGTCCCTGTTAAAAATGCTCCAGCATCGGCAACAGAATCCTGCGTTTCAAGGACATAGCGGAGATTCATATTATAGGACCCCTTGCCGGCCGCATCATACAAGCTGGTATCTCCATTTGAAACCTGTATGGCGCCGAAAAGACCCTGGTCATTGAAACCGGTGATGCAGCCCAGAAACCCCAGGTAGCCAATCAGGCATACATCATTACCGCTTGTGTTCTTCACGGTCACCACGGCCTGGAGCTTTGAGAGGTAATTGAACGGGATACCGCCGAACCATTCCAGGTTCCTCCCGATTATGGTTTTACCCGTGGCCGACGTTGTTCCAAAAACGGCAACGGAGGAACATGATGCCGATATCCACACGTCCGGAAGGGTCTGGAGCAGATACACTTCGTTAAGAGAAAGCTTGCCGTCTAAAAGCTTGTCTTCTGTCCCGGTGCATACGCTGGCCAGGCCGTTAATCTCCTCCTGATACGCGGCGGGGATTTGGGGCTTAATTGCCAGGGCCCGTTGTATCATGGTCCCGTAGGGAACAATGGCGGATGCCATGTATATGTACCAGTCAAAGATCCGTTCGAAATCATCGTTCAGGCCAATAGTCTGCAGGCCGAAATATTCTCCCATCTGATAGTGTGTTCTTCCAGAAGTTCCATAATCAAGTGTAATCGCATGGTATAAGTCCCCGCTGTTGTCGCAGGGAGGCGCCATGGCTGTAAATAACAGGACAACGTTAACCGCGGGGTCCGTTTCTGATTTCTCCTTTTTACAGGCGATTCCCATAAGGATTATCACGGCCATTATCATCGCGAAAATTCTTTTCTTTATCATATTTCCACCCCGGTAAAAATGTTGCTGGATTAATGTGCTTGCAAATATACTAGTGACAATAATTATGAGTAGTGGTTCTTATTTATTGATTTTTTCTCTCGCCGCCTGAGACAGCGGGATAAAAAGTATAAATACTATTTGATCTGATTTTTTTCTACTCTTTTTTAACAATAATGAAGTTACTCGATTACATCACCAGGGGATTCCCCGCGTGGGTCCTCATCGCCAGCATCATATCCCTTGCGTATCCCCCGTCATTCACCTGGTTTTCGGGAAACCTGATAACCATCGGCCTGGGGATCATCATGCTCGGCATGGGGGTCACCCTGACCGTGGACGACTTCCGCCGCGTCGTGAAGTTCCCGGGACGCGTGCTGGCGGGCGTATGCCTCCAGTTCGGCGTCATGCCCTTCATAGGCTGGTCTTTGGCATATGCCTACGACCTGCCGACGCCGCTGGCGGTGGGGCTTATCCTGGTGGCCTCCTGTCCCGGGGGCACCGCCTCCAACGTTATATCGTACCTGGCGAAGGCCGATGTTCCCCTGTCGGTGACCATGACGAGCATCACCACCATGCTGGCCATCGCAGCCACGCCCTTCTTTACCGCGCTCCTGGCGGGAAGCCGCGTCGACGTGCCGGCCTTCGGCCTTTTCATCTCCACGGTGCAGGTGATCCTGCTTCCCGTGACCGTCGGGGTGCTCATGAACCGGTACCTGCCCCGCTTCACGAAGGCGGTCAAGCCCGCCATGCCCCTGGTGGCCGTCATCTTCATCACCCTGATCGTGGCTTCCATTATCGGCGCCGGGAGAGACCATATACTGGAAGCGGGGTGGAAGCTCATCGCAGCCGTGTTCTCGCTTCACGCCGGGGGGTTCCTCATGGGTTATGTCCTGGCATTCATCATCACCCGCGACGTGATAACGGCCCGCACCATATCCATCGAAGTGGGGATGCAGAACTCGGGCCTGGGGGTGGTGCTGGCCCGGAGCAACTTCGCCAACCCGGTCACCGCCATCCCGAGCGCCATATCGAGCCTGTTTCACTCGCTGATAGCGAGCCTCCTCGCGGCACTGTGGAAACGCTCGGCGGATAACTACCGGGTGACGAGGACCGAAAACGAAGCAGGGAATCTAGTCAGCAATAGTCAATAAGCTATACTATCGTCAAATACATAATGGGGGGAGCAGATGGCTATAACAACCAAAAGGAAAATACTATTCACCGCAGCGGCTTTTATCGTTTCCGCGCTCATCATCGGTTATTTTGCCGCAGGCCGCGAAACCAGAGGCATCATCAATTACTATGCATGGAAAACCTTCAGCAGGGACAGCGGTAAGGGACACCGGGTCCCCATCAACGACATTACCCTCTATTACGAAATCCATGGAAGCGGGAAGCCGGTACTCCTGATGCACGGCGGCCTGGTCTTCATAGAAAGCTTCTACAACCAGATACCGGCCCTGGCGAAAGAGTTCAGGGTCATCGCGCCGGACAGCCGTGCCCATGGCCGGAGCACGGATACGGACCGGCCACTGAGCTACAGGCAGATGTCGAAAGACATGGCCGGCCTCCTTGATAAACTGAAAATAAAAAAGGCTGACATTGTCGGCTGGAGCGACGGCGGCATCATCGGCCTCGACCTGGCCATGAACCGGCCGGACCTGGTGAACAAGCTCGTGGTCATCGGCACAAACTTCAACACAGCCGGCCTGGATCCGAAAGGAGTCGAAGAAACAAAAAAAATGACCCCTGGCACAGCCGAGCTTAAACCGGCCAGGGACTTTTACGAGAGGGTGGCCCCCGATCCCGGCCGCTGGCCGGTGTTCTTTGAAAAAGTCAGGACCATGTGGCTCACCCAGCCGAATTACACGCCGGCGGACCTGAAAAATATCGGGGCGCCGACCCTTATCATTCTCGGGGAAAAGGATTCGATCAAGAAAGCCCATGGCGAGGAAATGCAGCGCCTTATCCGCGGATCACGGCTCCTCATCATCAAGGGGGCGTCCCATTTCGTGGGAATGGAAAAGCCGGATGAGCTGAATAAGGCTATTATTGATTTTCTTAAATAGAAGCCAATGATTATTGTCCCGATAGTTATCGGTTCAGAACCGATAACTATCGGCCCCTGGCAGAATCTTACCGCCTGTTTACCGATAACTATCGGTGATCAATATCGAATTGATCATCTGCTCTGACCCCGCCATGGGCAAAAGCACCGATAACTATCGCCCTGCCCCCCTATTTACTAAAATAATGCTTGTGAAAAACCCTCCATTAAAGCTACTCTGGGGTCAGAGCAACAACCCTAAAACCGGATAACAATCATGGCATCATCCAGAGACATAGAAAAGCAGATCGACGGGATCCAGAACTGGGTGCTCGTATCCAACAAGAAAAACGTCCTCAGGGGACTGGAGAAGCTCCTGTCCAAGGGCGAGAATGTCATCGATATCCTGGACGGCCTCTACCGCGGCATCAAGATCTCCGGCGACCGGGACCTGGCAGGGGTCCTCCTGGCAACCGACCGGCGCCTCCTGTTCGTCACGAGCGAGCTTTCGAGCCCGCAGTACGAAGAGCTGGCCTTTGGCGACATCAGGGGGATCGCCTTCGAGCGGGCCTTCTCATCCATCATCGTCACCCTTAAGCTCAAGTCGACCCAGGTTACCTTCAAGACCTTCGACAACAGGTCCGCGGTGACGAAATTCATCGACATCATCACCGGCCGGGGCGGCGTCATCGCCGCTCCCCGGGAAGACACCACGCTCCGCCTCCTCGACGAGATCAACAGCACCATGAAGAACCTGGAGGAGATGAACCGGTCCATCATTACCGGTACGGCAGAGGCGAAGAAGCAGGGCGTTGAGGAATTTTCCATTGATGAAAAAAGCCTCGACTTTCTCTTTACAGAAGCGAAAAAGATCAACAGGACCCTGGCGGAGCTTATCGGCCAGGTTGACGATAAGGATTTTAAAAGCGCCCTGGCCAATGACATCATTCTTCTTTCTTCTCTCTGCGGCATGCCTGACGGCACGCTGTCCGCCGGGGAGCTCATCTTCATCTCGCTGGTGCTCATGGCCATCAATCCCGACGGGTCCGACAGCACCGCCGCTATTGCCGGTGAGATATTCAAAGGCGATGCCTTCCCCCCGGACCGGAAAAGCGACCTCATCTCCTACTGGAACACCATATCCGGCTACATCAAGAAAACCAAGCCGGGCGTGGACCTTGAAGGCTACTCCCTGAAAACCATGAACCTGCTGGAGAACCTCGACCGCGGGCAGGGGACCAGGAACGCGGACCGCGCCGGCACCGCCCTCTACACCTTCGCCCAGTGCCTCATGAAGGCCGACGGCTCCCTCTCACCGGAGGAAGAGGAGCGACTCAAGCAGATCTACAGGCTCATCAACCGCGGTACCGCGGTGTCGGCCACGGCGGTCGCCATCAAGGAGGCCGAAGAGGAAGAGACACTGGAAAAGGTCATGGAGAAGATAAACGCCCTGGTGGGCATGGACAAGATCAAGGAACAGATAGCGACGCTGGTCAACCTCATCAAGGTCCAGAAGGAGCGCGAGGAGCGGAGGCTCCCGGCAACGCCCCTGTCGCTCCACGCCGTGTTCTACGGCCCGCCGGGGACCGGCAAGACCACCATCGCCCGCCTCCTCGGCAAGGTGTACAAGTCCCTGGGCCTGCTCAAGCGCGGCCAGCTCGTGGAGACCGACCGGGCCGGCCTCGTTGCCGGCTACGTGGGACAGACCGCCATCAACGTCGACAACGTGGTGCAGAAGGCCCTGGACGGCGTCCTCTTCATAGACGAGGCCTACGCCCTCATCCCGGACGACATAGGCGGCAGGGACTTCGGCCAGGAAGCGGTCAACACCATCCTTAAAAGGATGGAGGATTACCGCGACCGGCTTGTGGTGATCGTGGCGGGCTACACCGAGGAGATGGACCGCTTCATCCATTCGAACCCGGGCCTCAAGTCCCGCTTCAGCCGCTACTTCTATTTCGATCATTACAAACCGGAGGAGCTCATCCAGATCTTCGACTCCTTCTGCAAGAACGCCGAGTTCAGGGTGCCCGATGACGCCCGCGACAGGGCCCTGGCCCTGTTCACGGCCCTCTACGAGAAGCGGGACCGCACCTTCGGCAACGGCCGTGCGGTGCGCAACATCTTCGAGCGCATCGTGGAGCGCCAGGCGAACCGCATCGCCGCCCTATCGCCCCTCACGGACGAGATACTCTGCACCATCGCGCCTGACGACATCCCGGAAGAGAAGGACCTTGTCGGATAACTACCTCACCCCCTCAGTCCCCCTCTCCCTGCGGGGAAGGGGGAGGCACAAAACACTGTATTTTATAAGAAGCCCTCTCCCTGCGGGAGAGGACGCGCCGGAGGCGGGGTGAGGTCGCCCAAATTTTCATATAAGGATAAGTTAAATGCGCAAGAAAGAATACGAGATCACCGACCTCGCCGAGATCGAGGCCATTTTGCTCAAGGCCGACATCTGCCGCCTGGCCATGACGGACGGCGACGTTCCGTATATGGTGCCCCTCAATTTCGGGTACCGCGACCGGGCCCTCTACTTCCACACGGGTCTGGCCGGAAAGAAGATCGACATATTAAAGAAGAACAACGTCGTCTGCTTCGAGGTCGACGTGGACGCGGAGCTGGTCCGCTCCGACACGGCCTGCGGCTACGGCATGAAATACCGGAGCGTGGTGGGCACCGGCAAAGCCGAATTCGTGGCGGATCCCGATGAAAAGAGAAAGGCCCTCGACATCATCATGGGACACTATTCGCGTCAGGCTGCGTGGGAATACCGAGAAAATTCCTTTGAGCGGACCTGCATCATCAAGGTCGCCATTGACGCCGTGAAAGGGAAAAAGGCGGGATAGCACCTATTTCCGCCTGAGCTTCACCACCGGCGGATGGCCCGCTCCGCAGTCGAACTCCCCGGGGTCTTTCAAAAACCTGATGACCGCCTTTTTCCCTGTGACCTGCATCGCGGCGATGACCTCGTCCGCGCCGGAAGCGATCCCGGTCTTCACAAGCTCTATCCTTCCGTTCCCCTGCCTGAGGGCAACGGTGAGCCTGTCGCACATGTGGGCCCGGCCGTAGACCGCGTTCCAGATCCCGGTGAGCTCCCCGTTCGCTGCCAGGGCAACCGTCAGGTCGGCGGAGATGCCGGGTGTTTCCGACACGTAGGTTCCTGAGCACGTCACCAGGAGATGCAGCATTGCCTTCACCTCGACCGCGTTCGAACAGGTGTCTCCGAAAAAGAGCTCCGCCTTTTCGATGCGGACGAAAGCCTTACCGTTCCAGTCCATGACGGCAACCACCATGAGGGGATATCCCTCCGGCCCCTTGCGGTATCCCTTGACAGGAATCAGGACCTCCTTCTGCCCGTCAAAATCAATGTCAGCGTAAAGCGCCTGGCCGACGCCCCTGTTGTCCACGGTGAGATTGTCGAACTGGCGTATATCGGGAAACGCGACAGCCCGGTACGCGCCGCCCTTCTCCGCCACGAGGGCCATGCCCGCGTACCGGCACTCGGCGCATCCCTCCTCCTGGTAAATGACAACAGCGCCGTTCTCGGCCGTACCGAAATCCCCTCTGGAGACCATGACCGCTTCCTTGCCATGGGGCAGATGGCGCCTCACTTCAGTATCGACGCGGGGAAGCGACGCCGCTGATAACAGTGCAGGCAGTAATAAGGATAGGATGATTGCCTCTGTCCGGTAGTTCATGGGTGCCTCCCGATCGTAGTGATGCATATGGATAAAAGGCTGGCGAAGCTACGTAACCTGCGCGACGCCTCCCCTTACCCTGAACACCGTCTTTATCGATCTGATGATGAAGAGCGTCGAGAAGATGATGATAAAGAGAGCGAAGAGAGCCAGCAGCGTGTCCATGGCGGCAAAAACATCAAGCCATGATTTATCCGACCCGTGGCCGGCGACGCTCCGTGCGGTCTCATAGATGTTCTGCAGCTGAAAAATAAGAAACAGGACCAGGCCCATGGAAGACCCGATAATCCGCTCGATGCGCGATAGGGCCCGGTGCGACTTCCCGTCCATCATCGGACCCGAGTCCGCGCCGTCGACACGGAGGACCCGGAACACCTTCCTGACCCAGCCGAAGGCAGGCCCCCGGTCCTTCATCCCCGCGATGTCCCGTATCATGGCATAGCTGACGGAAAGAAAAAATACGAGGCACGCCAGGCCGAAGTATGCCATGGCTAAAAAGATAATGCCGCTGCCGCGGAGGTAGAGTGCAGCCATTGCGATAACAAACGCGGCAAGGATGGGCAGCGCGCAGAGGGCCACGCCCGCGGCGATAATTACCGCAAGGGCGCCTGCCGAAGGCTTCATGTGCTGAGCCATGTCCGTTTCCCGGGGATTCATCATGAGGGACGCGAAGAGGATGCCGAAGAAGAAAAAGGGCGCGGCAAATAACACCGGTATGACGCCGCCGATCATGCTCCCGGCGGTTTCAATGATCTCCGTTTCCGTCCAGACCAGGCCCAGGAGTGAAACAGCGCCCGTGAAAAACATGAAAAAGACGGCGAGGATAAGGCTGGCGACGAAACCGTAGAGGCCGATCTTCAAAAGGCGTAGCTTCTTTCTTAGTGCCGCATCCTGTCCGGTCCCGTCATTCACGGCCATGCAGTTCCCTCCCGGTTCAGCTGTGATCAGCGCAGATTACAGACTGTAAATTATCTTGTAGGCCCCGTTGCTCCCCGCCGGAGCGTCATCGATCTCCTCGAAGGAGATGCCCCTGCTCTGCTTTGCCCGCTGGTACACCGCGTCGGTGACCAGGATATCCCACGCTTCCGCCGTGTCCTCGCCGAGCTTGCTCGCCGCGTTCACCTCGGCGCCGAAGACGTCGGAATCACCGATCCTGAGCATCTTCCCGTATCCCAGTCCCACGCAGAGGAGCACCTTTTCCTCGTCGGACTTGTCCTCGTTGTACGCCTTCAGGGTCCGCTGCATGGTGATCGCGCACTGGATCGCCTTGGCGACATTGCGGAATATGACCAGGAAGCTGTCCCCCTCCACCTTGAGGAGGATGCCGTCGTTGTTCTCGATGATAGGGATGAGGATGCGCTCGGACTCATGGATGGTTTGCAGAAAATGGATGATGCCGAACTTGGCGACGCCGCGGGAGAATCCCGACAGGTCGGTGAACATGACGCACCAGGTCTCTCCGAAGAGGTCCCAGATCCGCTCGTCGATCTTTTCCTTGTCGGCCCCCGGCTTCATGCGCTCCGCTATGAGCTTCTCAAGACGGTCCTCTGATGCGCTGCTGTTTATCGATCTCCGGTCTCCCATGGTTTTCCTCGTTACTATGATGATGTTTCCCCCTTCGCCGACTTCGGCGGCAAAGAGGGGCGTATTTACTTTTTATTCACGTAATCTTCGCAGATCTTCCTCCACTTTTCCGCTTCCGGATAGTCCGGCTGGAACTTCAGCGCGCCGGCATAGGCGTCGCGCGCTTCCCGGTACTTCCGCTGCATGTAGAGCGCCCCGCCCAGGTTGAAAAACGCCAGCGGCATATCGGGCTTCAGCTTCAATGCGGCCCGGTACGCCTTCTCCGCGCCGCTCCAGTCCCTGAGGCCGTAGTATCCCAGGCCCATGGTGACATGGTACTGCGGGACCTCCGGCGCCGAGTCAATGGCCTGCCGCGCGTACTCAATCGTGTTCCGAAAATCCTGCCGTTCGTAATAGATCAGGGCGATGTTATGGAGGCTCGCCGCGTGACGGGGATTGGCCGTCAGGATCTTCCGGTACTCCGCCATCGATTCGTCCTTCCTGCCCAGGACCGAGAGCGAATAGGCCAGCGCCCAGCGCGCCACGATGAGCTCCGGGTTGATGCCGAGGGCCTGGGTTATGTACCGGTTCGACTCGCTCCCCGGCCTGGCCATCTCCTTGTACTCATAGTTGGTGACCGTGGCCTTGACGAAGAGGATCTCCGGGTCCCTGTCGTTGAGGGCGTAGGCCCGGTCGATGACCAGGCGCGCGTTGGTAAAATCATCGCTGTTGACGTAGGCCAGGCTGAGCGCCCGGTGCGTCTGGTAGAGGTTCCCCCCCAGTTCAACGGCCTTCTTACCGTCCCGTATTGACTGCTCCAGCCTGGGCCGGTAGTTGCCGCCGCCGTACTTGATGTGGTAGCCCCAGAGGGAATTCACTTCGGACATGCCGGCATAGGCCAGGGCGAACTTCGGGTCCCGCGCAATCGCCTTCCGGTACAGCTCGATGGCCCTGGCGTACTCGGCCGGATTGAACTTGAGGTGCTCCATCCTGGCCTGTATGTAATACTGGTACGCGATGTAGTCGTTCGTGGACGAGATGTACTCGTTCATGTTTTCGGACTGTTTCTCGTTGATCCTGCCGTTGATGGCGCTGGTCAGCTTTTTCGCCAGGTCCTCCTGGAGCTCGAAGATCCGGTCAGGGTACGGCCCGTGGACCGACGCGGCCTTGAGTATCTTCCCGCTGTCCACGTTCACGAACTTGGCGTCCAGGTTGATCTGCTTTCCCACGGTGTAAAAGCTGCCGTACACGATGTAATCGCCGTTCAGCTTTTCCTGGGTCAGCTTCCGCAGGCGGTCCATGTTCCTCTCGTCGCCGGCGCCGATGGCCTGGCTGAACTCCGAATTATCGAGGAGGTACTTTTTCACGCGGTATGAATCTATGATGATGAAATTGTTCACGTTGGAGAGGGCCCCCGACAGGGTCTCCCCGATGCCGACGGAAAGTGTCTCCAGCTCGGGGTTTTTCTCCTTGTTTATCTTGTCGAAGGGCAGTACGACGATCTTGTAATCCGCGGCGCCAAGGGCCGCCGGGGCCAGCAGGAGGAGCGTCAGAATACAGCGGACCGATCGTTTCATGGCAATTCCCCTTTATCTAGTTATACCGTATACTGCCTGTTGCAGCCGATACGGCAGGACAAAACTATATATCCGCATCATGAACCTGTCAATATTAATACCGGTGCCGGAAAATTATTCAAATCCACGATAAAATAAGCCTGGGTCGCGGGATCAATCCCGCCGATTGCTACTACAGAAGCATACCATGAAAAAAATATTCACCACCATAACCCTCCTACTGCCGCTGCTGGGACTGGCGTCGCTTTCCCGCGTCAGCACGGAGTACCATATCGGAAGGCCGGCCTTCGCCCTCTGCACCGCCGACAGCATTAAAAACGACTGCTGCTTCAAATTTTTCAAGGTCCTTGAGAGCGATGCCTCCGTCAATGACAGTAAAACCAGGGACCGGATTGCCATGGCCGAATTCAGGCGCTGCATGAGGAGCGACATCGGCTGTTCGGTGGAAATGACGGATCTGAAATGCAAGAGCGTGCAGCAGGTCAGGAGCCTCTGCCGGTAGGCCGGAACCCGTCCGTCCCGCCGAAAAAATGTTATTGCAAATAATCGGCGCCGCTGCAGATTAATACCCACTTATTATCAGCGGGGATTCGAGCAATGAAGGCACCGACATTTGAAGAGATCATCCGGCAGGACATCGAATCGCTGCGCCGATGTCCCAACGAGCTTGACTGCGACGGCTGTCCGGACGACATCTGCGTCAAAGTCGTTTCCGTCGCGGACTTCCCCTCGGAATACGGCAATTTCAGGATCATCGGCTTCGTCAACAACAAGGACGCGAAGGACCACACCATCGTGCTGAAAGGGGAAATCGGCGACGGCGAGGAGATGCCCACCCGCATCCATTCCTCCTGCCTCACCGGCGACGCCCTGGGAAGCCGCCGGTGCGACTGCGGCCCCCAGCTCCACGAGGCCCTCGGGATCATAGAACAGGAAGGAAGGGGGATACTCCTCTACCACATGGAGGAAGGCCGGGGCATCGGGCTCATGAACAAGCTCCGGGCCTATGCCCTCCAGGACCACGGCCTGGACACCGTGGACGCCAACACGATCCTCGGCTTCAAGCCGGACGAGCGGGACTACCGCATCCCGGCGGAAATGCTGAAGAAAATCGGCGTGAAGAGCGTGCGCCTGATGACCAATAATCCGGACAAGGTTGAACAGCTGGAAAAGTACGGGATCCGTGTCACGGAGCGGGTCCACCACGAACTGGCCCCTGACCGGTATTCCCGGCGGTACATGGAGACCAAAAAAGAGCGTTTCGGCCACATGCTCCGCCTTGACCATGAGGAAGATGATCGGTTCTGACCGACACCGGTAAAATCGCAACTGTATTGACAAAAAACATCGGTACCTTACACTGGTAGCAGTATACTATATTAACAGGGCCGTCCGATGAGCCCCCCCAAATCCCCCGGCGGTGGACGTCGGCTTTATGACGAAAGGCCATGATTCTGTTATACGATGACCATAAGTAATCATTTTACGAGGTATGCCATGTTCGCAAAAACCAAGCTCATAATGACACTGACGTTTGCCCTATGCTTTCTCTCATACAGCTTCCTGATCGGGAAATTCTACGACAAGTTCCATATGAGCCGCAGCGCGATGATCGTCATCTGCGCCGTTACGACCGCCGCCGTGGCGGCTTCGTTCATTGCCGACGTGATAGCCATGAAGCGCGCAAGGGGACAGGAGTCCGGGAATAAATAACAGGCCGTTTCCCCTCGGTGACCTGCGGAGAATTTCCTGGGAAAACACCCATGGACGCCATATACGCCAGGCGAAGCATCAGGAAATACTCATCGAAACCCCTCACCAGGGAAACCATCGAAAGCATTATCAGGGCCGGCATGAACGCCCCCTCGGCGGGTAATGAACAGCCGTGGCATTTCATCGTCATCGACCGGCGCAAAATCCTCGAGGAAATACCGTCAGTCCATCCCCATGCAGAAATGGTCAGGAAGGCGCCGGTGGCGATACTGGTGTGCGGCGACCTGCTGATGGAAAAGCACGAGGGATATTGGGTTCTGGACTGCTCCGCCGCCACGGAAAACATGCTCCTGGCCGCGGCCTCCCTGGGACTCGGATCGGTCTGGCTCGGCGTGTATCCCCGCCAGGACCGCGTCGAGGGGCTCCGCAGGCTCCTGAACCTCCCCGACCATATTGTCCCCTTTGCCCTTCTCCCCATAGGCTATCCAGCTGAAAAAAAGCCCCCTAAAAACGAGTTCCATCCCCTCCGTATCCATTACAACACCTGGAAGGGCGGCGCTTCGTAATATGAAAAAATCCTGATAATTCCTTTCTTACTTGCTGTTATTATGGAAGGGTAACATTATTTTATCCCTGTTTCCTCAATTAATAGTTGAAAAAAACAGTCTTGGTATTATTTTATGTATAGCTAGTTCAAGCAGGGTACTATTATGATGTCATTGAAATATCTCCGGAAAATCCTGGTTATAATCTTCCTTGCTGCAAGCGCTGTTTTCATGTCCTGCGACATGTTCAAGGATACGGAAAATTATGATATAAACATCATGATCATATGCAGCGGAACCGGTTCTCAACAATTCACCTCGACATTTATGGTCGATGATAGGGCCCTATTGCCATATCCATTACAAACAGGTTTCACTTTTTATCCAGCTGGCAAGATTTCGGCAGCGACTATAACCGCCACCAGGGCAGACAGCACCGACACCCTAATTATTATGGTCTACAAAAATGGAAAGGTTGATGAAAAAGGTTATGCTGTACTTCAATCATGCAATACTAGCAGCACCTCGACATATTGTTCAGATACAGCGACTCTTGTATATAAAGTTACCGATGACAACAAAACAGAATCCGCAGCAGGTTCTTCATCATCATCGAGCAGTTCCAGCACAAGTACAAGTTCCAGCTCCAGTACTACTTCAGGAGGCTAGAAGTACTGTTATAGTTATTAATGCCGAAGCTACAAACCGCCGCTCTATGCGGCGGTTTGTATTTATATAAAAAATTTTTTTATTTACGATCACGTACGCCGGGGATATAGTAAAACCAAACGGTATTTATGATTTTTATCAAAGCAATATTTTTCAGGCAGCTGCTACACAAGGAGTAGGTCATGGCACCTTCGCAGACATGGCGGTACGACGAGATGAGGCACGTCGGCACGGACTACAACAGCGAGGCGGAGGTCGAAGATTACGACCGGCGCATGGCCACCATACGGGACATCCCCGCCGAGATCCGGGAAATCATCTCGTCTCTCGAACTCGCAGAAGGGAGCGATCTCCTCGAGTTCGGTTCCGGCACCGGTGAGTTCATATGCGCCGCGTCCGAGCTGTGCAGCCGTGTCTACGCCGTGGACATTTCGCCGGTCATGCTGGCCTACGCGGAGAAAAAGGCCCGTTCCCGGGGCCTTGCCAACATCAGCTTCGTCAACGCGGGGTTCCTGAACTACCGCCATGACGGGGGCCCCCTCGACGCGATCGTGACCCAGCTGGCCCTGCACCACCTTCCGGATTTCTGGAAGCAGGTGGCCCTCGTCAAGATGCGCGACCTGCTGAAACCGGGGGGAAGGCTTTACCTCCGCGACGTGGTGTTCTCCCTGAAACTGGAAAAGTACGAGGCCACGGTCAACCACGTCATCGAAGATTTCAGGAAGGCGTCCGGCGACAACATGGCGGACAAGTTTGCCAACCACGTCAGGAACGAGTATTCGACCTTCGACTGGGTCATGGAAGAGATGCTCTACCGCGCCGGGTTTGACATCGACCGGGCGGATTACGGCGATAACTTCATGGCCGTGTACCGGTGCAGGAAGGCGCGCCAGAAATAATCCGGCCGGGAATCCTTCCCGTAACACCGGCAGCTGATTACGGTTGACGAATAACCCGGGGGGGGGTTATAACAAGTGCCGAACCGGTATATCGGACATTCAACACCTATCGCGAGGCGCCGCCATGGCCAATGAATACATCAACTTCATCATTTTTCTTGAAAACACCCTGGCGACTTTTTACCAGAAGATTAAAAACGTGGCCCGCCTGGAGGGCGCGCGGAACGTTCTGGAGTTCATGGAGGTCCACTCCTTCGAGCACGCGAAGATTATAGAAGAGTTCAATGAAAAATTTCCAAAGCCGGTCATGAGGGAAACCATGGTCACCGATTTTCAGAACAATCTCCTCGATGCCGTGTTCACGAAAATCTCCGAGGAAAAGGACATCCTCAAGGCCCTGGAGCTCCTGGCCGATTCCGAGGAGTCCCTCGGCAAGCTATATGAAAGCATGGCGCGCCTTCTCAAGAAGGTGGCTGATTACAACATCATGATCGCAGAACAGATAGAGGAGATCGCCCGGCAGGAGTACAGCCACCGCGACCTTCTTCTCAAGGACAGGGACCGCCTGGCGAAAAAGCTTTCATGATTCTCAGCCGCCGTCCCTGATCCAGATAAAAGGAACCAGACAAGACCGGATACCCGGTCTTGTTTTTTTTATGAAAATGCCGTGAAAAATCATCAATAAATTTGACGTTTTTCTTTTTTCACTATAGATTAGATTGGTTGTAAACATGATTACGACATTTGAAAAACAGGATACAAATGCCGATTCCTCCTCGCCGTTATACCGGTCACGGTTATTGCTGGTCATAGCCGCTGTGTTGATAGTGCTACCGGTCGGCTGCGTGAAAAGCAGCGGCAAAAACCTCCTTCCCCTGACGCTGCTCTGGACAGACGGCACTCCCGATCAGGGATACCGCCAGGCAATGCGGGAATTCGTCCAGGGGATCAGCTCCTATGCCCGGGGCTTTGATGCAGGCTTCATCGTCATTCCCCAAAACGGGATAGAACTGGTGACCGACACGGGCGACACGGCGGGTACGCCGGTGGCAGACTACCTTGATGCCATCAGCGGCGTGGGCCAGGAGGACCTGTATTACGGGTACAACGGGGACAACGTGGCCACTCCTTCCGATACATCCGCCTACCTGAAGGGGTTTCTTGATATAACCAGAACCTACGAAAAAAAGGTCCTTGCCATCGACTACTGCTCGACAACATCATTTATGGATGATTCCTATTCAAAGAATAACGCCAACGGCTACATCTCCTTCGCGGCAAACCACCGGGGCTTGGACAACATCCCGGCATATCCTGCTGTCCCTTATAATGTTAATGCCAGCAACATTACGATGCTTGCCGATGCGCAGAATTTTCTCTACCTTATCAATCCATCGGCCTATGACACCAAGGCAAATTTCCTTGGGGCCATGCAGAACACCAATTACGATGTTGTCCTAATCGACCTGTTTTTCAATGACGGCTCCCAGCTGAGCTCGGCAGACGTGGATTCCCTCAAGAAAAAAAATAACGGTGGAGACCGCCTGGTCATCTGCTACATGAGCATCGGCGAGGCGGAAAACTACCGTTATTACTGGCAGCCGGGCTGGTTCCCGGGGAATCCCCCGTGGCTTGGCGCCCGGAACCCCAGCTGGCCGGGAAACTACAAGGTGCGCTACTGGGACCCCGCATGGCAGGCCATCATATACGGCGATGATTCATCGTATTTAAAGAAGATCATGGATGCGGGGTTTGACGGGGTCTATCTTGATATTATTGACGCTTTCGATTACTGGGAAAACCACTGGTAAGGCATGATTTATTTGCGTCTACTCCTTAACATTATCCCCGCCGCAAGCGGGGATTTTTTTTGATATATACTGCTCTGACCCCTGATTGTTACCGAGCTATAACCAAGCAGGTTATGCCTGCCCGGGCAAGCTGACGCTGGAGAGTGAAACCCAGGCATCCGGCCTCGTAACAGGACTTGATGCTCCCATCCCGACCTAATCTCTCAAAAATAGGCATGATCTTTTCCATGCTATTGGGAATCCGTTTCTCAAACAGAGGCTCTTCCTCCCAATTCCTAAAAACAGATAATTCGACAGTTTCCTTGTGGACA